>Ga0181539_1000019_pt1 | contig 147566 bp, 149 predicted proteins | sample PEATcosm2014_Bin_46_FD_119767 | JGI IMG/M metagenome (GOLD analysis project Ga0181539, IMG submission 119767) | Peatland microbial communities from MTU Mesocosm Facility, Houghton, MI, USA - PEATcosm2014_Bin23_60_metaG | ecosystem: Environmental > Terrestrial > Soil > Wetlands > Peat | place...
CGAGTTTTGGTTTCTAGAGTTGATTGGCGAGTTTCTTGGATACTACTGCTGAGGATATGAAGAGTGTTGAAAGTACTATCATAGGGGTGGATACTATGAGAGCTGGTTGTGATGAGAACAGCTCTCCGAATGCGAGGGTTCCTAATCCGACGAGCAGCATGGCAGCGAGCGCTCCCTCAAGCTTCCGCTGACCCTTCCAATTGCGGAGACGCCTCACTCTAGCTCTTAGCACAGCCAAAGGTATTCCTAAGTAGAAAGCGCCGATTAGGGAACTCGCTAGGAGGCCGGAGAATAGTACAGCAAGCTCGGGGTAGGAAGAGGTTGCTGAGAACAGGTCTGAAGTCAGGTATAGGATTCCTACGAGGGGATAGAGCACGCCTTTCATCACTGTTCGTTCAACCCAGTGTGTGTTCAAGTAAGCGGCAACACCGGGGCTGAATGAATAGTACCAAGCGTTGAAAACTAGCATGAAACTGGACCCCGATTTCGTCTTCATGATAGAATTGTCACGGAAGTTACGGAGCAACTGAACCTCAGGCGCGACTTGTGAACCATAGGTTGCAGTCGCGATGAGGCATGCAGGAGCCGCGACACTGGTACCTGTACCGCTGGTAGACGTACCGCTAGTAGAAGTACCACTCGTAGAAGTACCGCTGAAGGATGTAACCATAGTTGAAGATGACGTGACCTGAATAGTCACATTCGCCGTATGTACAAGCGATCCGCTGAACCCGGTGACCTGTAGCAGGTAGCTTCCCGTTGTGGCTGTAAGGGAAGTAGTTATAGTTAGAGCCGACAAGGCGACCGCGTTTGGCAATGGAGTTACAGGTCCATCGAGGTTGATCGTGACTCCGTCAGGAGCTATGATACTCCAGGAGGCTGACAGCGAGACGCTGGAACTGAATGCGTTTTCTGAATAGACAGATATCGTTGCCGTCGCTGAACTTCCCTGGTTCATCATGATCGTCGCCGACGAAACTCCAATTGCGAAGTCTTGCAAACCAGCCCGAATCACGGTTACATTAAAGCTGGTGAAATGCGACAGGGACCCGCTTGTTGCAATAATCGGTATCGGGTAGATTCCCGTTAGTGTAAATCCTGCGACTGATACGATAAGCTGGGCGGCTGCGGTTCCCGCTAACGGCACAGGTATAGGGCTCGCATTGAAGCTTACGCTCAAGCCGTTCACGGCGGCTGTTGTGAGAGTGACGGGAGAGGAGAATGTGCCGGAAGCTTGCAATGTTACCGTTGCGTATCCTTGCGAGCCTTGAATCACATTAATCGTTGTCGGTGAAACTGAGACGCTGAAGTCGCCTCCTGACACCATAACCTGGACCACGATATTCACCGCATGACTAAGGGAACCACTCGTCCCTACTACGTTGAGCGTATAGGTTCCTGGTTGAGTCGTAGTTGAGGCGGAAAATGTTACGGCAACAGCAGTCGCCCCATCGTCCGGCGGGGTGGCAGATCCAGGAAGAGTGAAGGATAGGCCTTGAGTGGATATGCCAAACCAGGATGCGGACAGGGTGACGGGCGACGTGAAGTGGTTAAGTGAGGACACATAAACGGTTCCTCCCGAGCTCCCTCCTTGATTAACTCCGATCGGAGCAGACGACGAGGTTATAGTAAAGTCTGGACTCGCAGCTTGAGATACGATAATTATCAAGGGTGTGCTATGCGCTAACCCTCCGCTCGTTCCAGTAATCAACATCGAGTAAGTTCCCGAACTGGTCGACGAACTGACTGATATGGTCGCGGTTGCAGTTGCTGCTCCCCCAGACAATTCGGTCAGCGGGTTCGGCGAGAAATTCAAAGAAATTCCGGTGGGGCTATTAGTTGTTAGTTCTACGGCAGAAGAGAATCCGCTGAAAGAGCTCACGGTTACAGTGGCGGTCGTAGATGTGCCGGACTGAATGCTTAGACTCGAAGGCGCAATTGCGACAGTGAAATCCTTAGGTGAAACCACCTGCAAAGTGAGCTGCGTCGAATGAACGATTACGTTTTGAGAGGCAGTTAACGGGCCGCTTGTACCGGTCACGGCGAGTGGGTAGAGCCCAACAGGCACCCATGACTGAACGGAGATCGAAAGGACTGAACTAGCTGATGTAACATGGGGGCTTGAAACGCCTGAGGGCGGAAACAATTGGTTTTGCGAGAGACTTAACGACACACCCGGAGGTTCCCCGCTAGGTATCAAGGATACGCTTGAGGAGAAACCGTTGAAGGAGAAGACGGTGACGGTCGCCGATCCTTGTCCGGTGGGCACTAAATCGACGACTGTCGGATAGACCCCGATTGCGAAGTCCTGTTGGACGGTCTGGGGGGTTACTTGCATGCTAAACGTATAGGTGTGGACAGTTGAACCACTCAATCCGACAAGCGTGAGATAGTATGTGTTACCCGCCACACTTGAAGCCGCCGTGAACGACGCGTTTGTGGTCACGGTACCTCCCGCAGGCGGCGTAACAGGATTTGAATTGAAGTTAACCGTCACACCAACCGGGAGGACTGAGAAAGACAGTTGCACTGGACTATTGAATCCATTCACCGAAGTAACGGTTACAACCACGTTCGCTTGCGAACCTGCCACCAAGTTCAAACTGGAAGGTGAAGTGGCAAGCGCGAATGTAGGTAGCGGTTGCGCATTTACCGCCATGGTAGTAGAGAAAAATAACGCAAGGAGAATTATTACTGTTTGAATGAAGGTTTTCTTTCCTTTCTCACTCAATTTGCTCCACACTTCTACCGGTCGAGGGCATTACACAAGATAAGTGTTTCTTCCTTCGCTCGTTCATGCTTAGGTCATTCAGAGGAATTTTGCTGCTAAGCCGACTATGCCGCCCAGAAGTACGAGTATACCGCCAAGGCCGCCTCCGAGGACGCCTACGATTATGAGAACTATATCCCACATTAGGTCGGGAAGACGTTTGGCGCCGTAGAAGGCAACAATGCCGAGGATGATTTCGATGATTCCCCAAAAGGCTCCGCCGAGGGCCCCAAGCAGCGATGGCATGAACATCATGAAGGCCATTCCCACGAAGCTCAGGAGGCCTTGAATTACGAGGATTATGCCGCCAATTAATGCGAGATAGTACGCAAGTTTTCCTAAGGAAGCTTTAGCCATCGAGGATCATTCACGTTTGTATTCTAAAGCTACAGGTGTAGGTACGGCAGCGCGAGGAAGACTAACCCCACGATGACCAAGATGATGCCGACGAATTTCGCTAGCTTGCCCGCAAAGAATACGATTATGCCTAGGATTATCATAACGATTGGGTTTAGTGTCAGCAGCCACTGGTACGCTGAATTAGCCATGGAACTTGCACTCTGATTCACACCTATCTCGTTAAGGATTCGCAACAGATTTAGGCCAAGAAAAGGCGCTATCATAGAATAGATCTTCTTCATATCAATTCACTGAGTACGTAATGGTGTTGCACCACGCTTATAAGGTTATATATTTATATCGATAGCTGATCATAGCATCTGTCAGGGAATGTAGACTTTGGGAAAAATGTTCATAGTTATTTCTGACGAAACCGAACGCAGACTCCGCCTGGCTGTTGTCACAATTCTAGGCGGAAAGAAGGGTGATCTAAGCAGCGCCATCGAGCTGGCTGTCAAAGAATGGTTGGACAAGCATGCCACGGAAGCCAACATTACCAAATGGGTTCACGGCCAGCTGCAGGAAAAAAATCTGGAGAGACGCCGTATTCCGAAACGGCCCTGAATCATACGCGGCCAATATTGAAGCTCGAATTCAAATGACCCGCTTCAAGGTTTACCGTCGTTAGGGCTCACCGCTGCTCCTTCATAATTCTTGCATACCCTACATCAGAGTTACTTGTAGGCGCACATTCTTTTCTTCACGCATCTCGGGAACTGCGGCATCTCCAGATGAGTATAACGAGAATCGCCTCTAGGCACGAAGAGTTTTCCAACCGAATGTGCATGTATCTTTACGATATTCGTGCACATTTGCCATGGCAGTCCGGTCTAGTCGGGCTTACCAACCGCGAGAAATACTACTATGCTAGAACCTAGGATTCTTCATCCGTTCATACTCACGAAAACCGCACCGTAGTGTATTGGCGGAGGCTTCGCTGAGAGTGTCGTGTGATTAGCGACTGCACATTCTTCTCTTGAGCAGCATGTAAACCGGTAGCATCAGAATTAGGAGCACGAACACTCCCCACGGATACTCAGGTATTATTACCGATAGTACTATCAATATTGGTATCGTGGTGACGGTACCCGATATCGTGGTGACCGTGTTGGTGAGAGAACTAGCGCAGGTCGGTCCGGCAACCCCACCGGACGCTATTGTAACCGCTCCAGCACTTTACGCTAGGGCTCGACCGTTCAAGATTGAGCCGCCGTTCAATTGGATGCCTGAAACAGCGAGAATATTTCCTATGATCGGATTGGTTGTATCGAGAGTCGCGGCCTTGCCCACCTGCCACCACACGTTACATGGGTCGCCACCCACAATTTTGGCGCCGGGATTGAACAGGAGCGTGCTCACTGTCCTGAAAATCCAGACGCCTGATCCACTGAGGATGAGTGTTCCCGACAACGAAAAGGAACCGGCGGAACAGTAGACACCCGGCGGGAGAGGAGAGATTAGGGCTAGATTCGTCCCATCTGGGTAAGGCGTCCCTCCGTTGCCGGTGCAAGTTTGGGTGAGAGCGGTAAATGCAGCCCCGATGGCAGCCCGAGCGGCATTCGTGCCTGGAGGACCACCTTGATTCGCGCCTGGAGGACCACCTTGATTCGCGCCTGGAGGAACGATGCTACACAGCCCCGGAAAGCCAGTAATGGCAGTAGCTGGCCCTGGGGAGATACCCACATCCCCCGTCACGGAGGCCCCGCCGCTACACGACACTCCCGAGCCACCAAAAAGCGAGTAACTTGACGCAGCCCCCAAAGTTGGCGACACCTGTGCTGACACATTGTTGACCACGAGAGTGTTGGCTGCGACTAGAATTATTGTGAGAAGCAGAAGAGCTGAAACAAAAATCGTTACTCTGCCATTCTTTTGATTCATCATTCTACCCCATGAAAACTGGATAGTTCGCCAAGAACACTTGCCATGCGCATTCGGTCTCCTATTTAAGTTACTGCTACGGCGATATAGCTATTTATTGAAGCACAGTGATGTTTCAGTAACGGAACACTTCGAATTTGATTACGAATTGGTCCTTCTGGTTTATTCTACCTTCTTGAAAAGAAAGGTACCTTATTGAAGAGGCGCCACTTGCGCATGGGGTTTCTGCTTTGCGATTAGAGGTCGTGTGCTGGCGGCGGATCTGTCTCGATAATGATGCCCGATTCTTAAATTCCGGAGCATTCCTGAAAGCAGATCTGGGCAATGCTGCGGTCAGTCACGCCCCTTAGGGCAGCCTCGAAAGAGGGAGGTTATGGTTGGTCTGGGAAAAAGAAGATTTGGGCGCTCTTAGAAGGCGTAAGAAAGTACGCCTAGAGAGCTGTTACTGGACCCTGTACGCTTGCGGTTGATACGAGTACATCTGAGGTGCAGGCTGATAGGAGTAGTACTGAGTAGGTGGTTGATAGTACATCTGAGCAGGTGGCTGATAGTACTGCGCGGGAGGCTGATAGGAGTAATACTGCGTAGCTGGCTGATAGTACTGGGTAGGGGGCTGATAGGAGTAATACTGCGTAGCTGGCTGATAGTACGACATTGTCATTCTTGTTTCGCCTCCTTCTCATTCACTCTTTGATAGGCGCTAGTGGTGGTTGCTTCGTGGTGGTTGCTTCTTGTTTGTTGCGCGAAAATATGCTCCGTAGCTTTGAAGTGATTCGTTGTGATACAGAACCGCTTTGGAAACGTGTCTTCGTGTAGTCTTTGACTTCGCCTGTCCCGGAAACCGTTACATTGGCGTATTGACTTCCGTTCGTTTCTTTTGTCTGCGTTTCCATTACCCAAATGTCTTGTCGTTCTACTGATTTGACTTCTGTCTGTGAGCCTGATTCCTTGGTTTTTACATATTCGACAGCGATTTGCTTTGCTTGAGTTTCATTGATCATTTTTTGCATGTTTGTTTCCCCGAACCTACCTAGATGTTACGTATACGCTCTGTCAGTTTCTCAATTCGCGTCTTCTTGGTAGTAGAGAAATGCGCTTTCAGCTTTTCGAATCTGCTCTTTTCTGTACCGAAATACTTTCTTAGTTTCATATCTATCTACGAGCCATCATAGTCTCTTTGCGGATATAAAGTTATGTATATATATTGTTACGTCTAACATGACCGCGAGTTTCCTTCCAAAAAACACGACGAGCAAAAATCATTGAAGGCGCGGAATGCGCTTTGCTTCGCTCGAACATAGGGGTTGACCAAAACGCTATGCTTTAGCGTTGACATTTTGTTCTCCTCGTCGTGGCGGGGTTCCAGCCAACCGCTAGTGCCCAAATACAGTGGCATTGCCGGAATAGCCTGCAAACGCGAAGAAGCTTCGGTTTAGCGGAAAATGAACCAAAGAACTAGAACAATGATTATGATCCCAAGAATACTGATGTTTATGCTCATTCTAAATCTCCCTCCAACACCAACTATAGTGTACCCGCCGTTATAAAGCTAGATATGTATAAAGCTACATATATAACCTTATATCGTGCTTTGCACCTATATAGGATAGCCAGATAATCTTTGGGAAGAATCTACGTAGTACTTACGGATCAAGTTGAGCGCCGACTTCGATTGGCAATCGTAAGAAGGCTCGGAGGCAAGAAAGGAAACCTCAGCCGGGCGATCGAGGACGCCGTCAAGGACTGGCTAGCTAAAATTTGGTCCAAGTCTGAAGTTCGTGTGTAAAAAGGGGGGTGAAGAAAAGAAATGTACTGTACATGTATTTGGAACAACTATTACGGACAGCGTACGTACGGCTATCCCTACCCGTCGTATATTTACCCATACCCGTCGTACAGTTATCCATATTATGTGTGGAACTATTCCTGGCCTTGGTACGGCTACGGCTCCTATGGATATCCGTACTATTGGTGACCAAAGCATCGAAACTAGAAAGACAAAATCGAGCACCGATGGCGCTCGTCTTCTCTTTTCTCAGGATAAATTACGAGAGTTGAAAACACAGGCTGGTAGCCCAAGAGCAGTAAGGAATCAGATCGCTTTCATGATTTCTTTGACGTGCTGTTTCGCGCTGTCCTTGATTTGCTGGAGTTCTTTGTCCTTGCCGAATTCTCCAAGGCTTCGTTCAACCATCTCGAAGAGTTTATCGATGTCTTGCAGAAGCCCTGTGAGTTCTGCACGAATCTTTCCTGTGTCCAACTTTGATCTGGATCCAGATTCGGTCTACGCCTAAATAACCCTTTATGAGAGATGGGAAGGGAGAGTTGTAGGGAGCACTTCGACAGGCGAACCACAGAGTAGCAGAACTTAGCCCATAACCGAATGAGGTTGTATCCTCTAGGTTTACCACTACTCGTGATCTTCAGGTTAGTCAGCTTTAGGAAATGGCCTAGTTCAGCGCAGATCCAGGATCCCGGAGAGCCTCTTACCTTCAACTCTCCGTTCTAACCGTTTTCGTTTTCGCGTGTGTCCTTCATCGTCTCTTTGGTGGCAGTGGCATCCTTCGTGCGTTGAAGTGTACTGCGGTCCTATCTCAAAACTGCTCTAACTGAACTTTCAGCACCTTGTGCAGGGTTTCGGCTCCGACGATCTCTGTTCCACCAAAATCCCATTCTGATGGAGTCATTAAGAAAGGCTTAGACTGATTGCCCCCTAATCCTCCGTGGCTGCCAATCAATTCCTCGAAAGCTGCCACTTCATCACTTTCAGGGTCATAGAAGCTATTCACTAGGACATCGGGCGCATACTTGAAGCCGTCAGTTCGGCGGATGTGAGCCGCAGCGTGGGGGCCGAAATCTGCTAGCGGATTCTCTCCTTCAACACTATTATCGGCCAAGTGGTATATGCCCTTGGCACCGATTACTAAGGGGCCGTATTTTTCAGATCGTACGAGGATGAAGCCGATGCCTTGGTGTTTTGCTAGCCCCGGAATGAGGTCCGGGAAGGCTTTGTTCAATTGCTCATACGTCATGCGTTCTTTCCATTGGGTGAAGTACACGAGGCCTAGATTACCGGACGCGAGCACAATAACATGAGGGTTCTTGGACGGGGCTTTCTCGTCCAGTGTTTCGCTACGACGATGATCTGCGATATCCTTGAACAGCCTTCCTTTGACCCTTCTTGTCAGTCGCTTTCCTCCTTCGCGAAGAATCCTCTGCCCACTCTCAATTGGTGCGGTCACCACGTGACCAAAGTGATCTTGATTCGTGTCAAGGTGGCTGTGTATTGTGAATGTTTCTGGCAAAAGTCGCTGGACAAGATCATTCAGGCTTAATCCGTAACGTTGCTTGAATGGGGCGCCGTTGCTTTGGCCATGATCTGACAGAATTACAAACTTGTACTTTCGTGCAGAGAGCTCCGCCGCTTTCTCCAAACGCGCGAAGTGTCTGTCCAGTTGTCTCAATGCGTGGAAAGCGTCATGATCGGCCACGCCGTTGTGATGCGCAACTTCATCATACCCCATGTAAGTAGCGTAGAGTACATCCGCTTGGCCGGCTATGATGTCGCCTACGATCGTGTACGTTGTTATCTCCCGCATGAACACGTTCGTTGTCGCTCGCATTACAAGGTAAACTGGGCCGCGGTGTATCCTCGGCTGAACGTTTCCGATCCAATGTCGTAGTTGACCCCTAAGCTCAGTGAGGATATCCCAGCAGTACAGCGCTAGAGTTCGCGGAAAATTGTAGGAATTCGAGTAGAAGAAGTACCACGCCTTCGTGTAGAATGCTCTAGGATTCGTGAACTTACTGTAAGTGAAGACCACGTCTTGGGCGTCGCCGGAGAAGAGGTTCGCGCGAGATGCCCCGTTCGTAGCCAGTAGCCCCTTCCCGTCTGAGATGCGTTTCTCCAGCATTGGAGCGTCAGAGGGGCCGTTCGATGAGATTATCTTGTTTTCGTTCTCCTTCTCGACCCAGCGAAACGCCGGCATATTGCTATTGTTACCGTGCAGAATGCCTGCTTGGGAGGCACCTGTCTGGGAGGAGAGGTCGGTCTCCCATTGATGTAGCTTGTGGCTGCCGTTCTTCAACCAACCTGCAAGCGTGGGCATATACCCTCTCCGCATGGCCTCACGCAAGATGAACTCAGAGCAACCGTCAATCTCCAGGAAGATGACACCCGGTTTAGTTGCCGCGGAAGTCTTCGAGGAACGTTTTGCCTGTCGAACCAAGACTGCGCGGAAATATCGTGCGTCGTCGTCAACTGTTAGGATGCCTGATACCGCCGTATTAATTGCAGCTATGCCGATGGGTACTAGAATAACAGCCCAACCTTCAACATGAAATCCGGGAACGACCAGGCTTGACAACCAGACGATCAGACCATTCAGGATTAAAGCGCCTATTCCAAACGTGAAGAAAAGAAAGGGCAATGCGATCTTGGACAAGATTGGCCACAGGATCGCGTTGAGCAGCGCGATCACGCCTACAACTAGAATCCCGATTCCCCATGTGTCAACCCTCAGACCCGGAACGAAATATATCATGAGCACGAGTCCTACGGCTTCGCTTATCCAAACAACGAGCACGCGCGCGATCGAGCGTAAACTTAGGCGTTTCCCACGGACCATCTAGTGTGCCGCCTGAAGCGTCAGAACCGTGATCTCTGGAGGACAGTTAATCCGGAGCCAAAAGGTGTTCGTCCCAAGCCCACGGTTCGTATACAAAACCATATCCTCCACCTGATACCGCCCCAGAGGATACTTCTTGAAGTGAGAACCGCGAACGGGAGTTCCAACCCTTGGCAGCACAAACTGGCCGCCGTGCGAGTGCCCGGAGAGTTGCAGCACGAAACGACCCGTCGCCGCAGCGACATCAGCAAAGTCGGGTTCGTGGACAAGCAGCACCGCCGGACCTGAAGATGGCAACTTCTTCAAAACCCGATCAAGGTCATGCTCCTGCGCCATGACATCATCGATACCCGCAAAGTACAGTACGGCTTCTCCTCTACGCAGCGTGTAAACGTCGTTGCTCAAGTCGATAATGTTACTATCACGTAGAATACAACGAACCTTCTCTGCCCCCATCCAGTGATCATGATTTCCTAACACTGCAAGAGTGACGATTTTGGGACGCAACTGAGAGAGTGAGCTTACCAAGTCGGCAGCGACTTGGTCGACAGCAAACGAAACGAAGTCTCCCGTAATCGCCACAATATCAGGAGACTGCTCGTTGACAAGACCGACAACACCCTCCAAACGCTCCGGCGACATCCACTGACCAAGATGAAGATCGCTGATATGCACTACCCGAAATTCATCGAAGGTCTTCCCAAGCCCTCGAAGAGGGACAGACATATGAACGATCTCAAAATCTGTTGGATCAAATCGCAATCCCCCAATCTTCTTCATGAACGAGGTCCGCGCAAACTGCAGTTTCCGCCGCGGCGTCAACAGCCTCGCACCAAGTGAAGTTGGACGCTGAGGACTCATTATTCTCGGCTTCCATCAAACCTTTTGTAAATCAACTTTAGGCATCCTCCAACGACCTACTCACGCGCAATTCATCAGAATGAGTGCTGTAGTTGAAGAGCAGCATAAACGTCATGGGCATCGCATCAAAACGATACGGACCAAACTGGCGACGGAGAAATACGTTATGACTCCAAAGAACAAAACTACCGCTGTCCTGTGCACTGTGGGCAACGCCCTTCTTGTGGTCGCAGAAACTACCGGCATGAAGCTCTTGCTCGAGGAAACCTTGAAGTGACTTCAACCAACCGTTGACGCGTCCCCGATCCTCGCTACGATTTTCAGGGTCTTGATGGTCATAGCCGCTCTTGGTGGAATCTTTGTCACACTAGGGGCCTCTTGACCTTCCACATACTAAGGATACGAGAGCTCTAGGTGATGCCCGGTGCAGGGTTAGGTCTGATCGGTTTCAGGATCCCCATGAGCCTTAGATGAAACCTGTGTGTCTTTGGACGTTTGGTATTCGAAATCAGGTCCGGCGTCACGAACCTTTGGCCTCGTTTCTACTCGTAGTCACTTCTCCTCGAGTTCACGACACGGCTGACGGCCAGTTTCTTTAGAAAGAACTACCGTAAATCGAGTCAAACTTACATAAATTTGCTAATCAAAAGCAGAGGGATTAGAAAGATTATGGAGTTTAGAGTGGAAATGAGTTTGATAGAGCTCAACCGTATCTGATTAGCGGTGAACTGCATAAGCCACAGAAACGTGAGTCACCAGAGTTTTGGGTTCCGCATATCAGACACACGCCTCGTTGCGGTTGGTCAGGAAAATTACTCAGTACCGTTCTGCACCAGTTGCAGTAATTATTGCTGTCCGAATTCTGCTTATTGCAATATCTACATGTTTTCAAACAAAGAACACCCTGATGTAATGTGCCCTATCGCATAGAAAAGTCTTTGTTATAACTAAAGGATTCAGGACCATTAGACCTTTGAAATGAAAAGCGCGGCTTCCTTCGAATCCGTTTTCCTGTTAGCCGGTATGTCTATATATGAAAGTGTATATGTTGACGTCTACATGTAGGGATTTACATGAGAACTTATTTCAAATTTATGTTGTTGGTGTCCATTTTGGCGGTTGCGGTTGCAGCGGTTGCAGTAAGCAATAGTCCGGTTTCAGCCGACACGTGCACTATCCAACCCAGTTCCCTCGCCTACTCATCCCCGTCATACAGCTACGGTGGCTATGCCAATGTTGTAGTGCCTGTATCAGCGACGTGCGCCTTCGTTGGTGGCCAATTATATGCTGTGGGGACCGCAACAAATGCAACAGCAAATGCTCAAGTGCATTCATCGTATGCCAAATTATTCGCTGCTTATGGAACAAACATCTACACGGGGCAACTGACATTCAGCCTTCCGTCTGAAGTCACTGGATATACGGTACAGCTTTCAATCTCCATCTATAGCGGTGTCTATAACGGATACAACTACAGCTATAACGGATTCAGTAACGGGTCGCCGCTAACAACAAGCGTTGAAAATGTACATGTTAATGCTAACAACTACTACGTGAACTATGCGAGCTGCTACTATGGCAATAACTGCGCTCAGAGCGCTCAGATTTACAATTCTTGCCATTCACCAAGTAGCAACGGCACGGTGCAATGTGTCGGATACCTGTACCAGAATTCAAATGCATGCGTTGAACTCGTAATTCCAATAGTCAGTCCTATAGGACTAATATCCTACCAATACTTCACGTTGCAGAAGTTGCCGGCAACATATCCTGCCATCGGAACATGGGTTACCGTGACCGGACAACTACACCTGGGTCCCAATGTTAGCTCAACCGGAGCGGCTTGTCCAGGCAATTACCTCAACGTAACCTCAATAACGTCTTAGACTTCCGATTCAGACGCTCGTTTCCGGAAATTACACTTTACGTGCCGTGGTAACGTTAAGCTCTTGAGGTTACCATCTTTTCCAAGAATCTTACTCTGAAGCACGGTTTCCACTCACCTTTTACGTGTCAGGTCAGAAGGCTCTCCTAAAAAGCGATTACCAAATTGGTTCTTATCCCGCTATAAGATGTTCACATTGAATTCTCCGAGTTGCTGATTGGATGCTACTTTACCATTTGATCTTTTGATTTAACAAGCATTCACCAATGTATTATTGCGCCCATCACATAGGAAGATGAGAGCGTAGGCGCGTCCTAATGGCGCGCCTGAATTCCTGAACCCTCGACTGGCGTTATGTTGTTCGACTCTGCGTCGTGAGGATCATATAGTGCGCGCACACACTCGAACAAGCAAGGGAATCTGATAGAAAGAGGGTGCGGAACTCAGATTGCTTCGAGGGTGCAAAGTGTGTGGTTGTAATTACGGGCGCACGCACACAAATGACCGGTTCAAATTAATTGGTCGCGCCGCACTTGTCGCAGAACCGCGCCTGGGGTCCCAGGTCGGCTCCGCATTTGCCGCAGACCCTTTGCTGGTTCATTTGTGTTATCGTGGGGTTCATTTGTGTTGTTGTGGTTGTCGTCTGTGTTGTCATGCTTTGTCTCCGGCCGAGGAATAAAGTGTTAGTCGCGGTAGAGTACAAGAGAAAGATACAGCCGAACAGGATCAGTACCCCAGCCAAAGCAAACTCTGCTACAACCAATTGAATCGCCCAGGAAAGCCAAATCACACCTATTCCGAGTGCCAAAACGCCATACGCAAGGTACATTTTCCCAGCTGGATCATGGGTACTAGATCTAACGAACCCGAGTGCGATGAATATTAGTCCAACGCCAACCAGGAAGGCTGGTAGGATGGCGATAACCGAAATGCCTCCCAGCAAATACAGGAACAGAATAAAGCCAACAAGTAACATAACGGCCCCCGCAAGTGCAATTTCATAGTGCCGTGTATACTGCATGAATCATATACCCAAGTGTATATGTGAAGGTAAATATATGTAAGCTTTCCGCACAGGTTAGGTTTAGAGAAGAAATACCCTTAATCGAAACCCGCGCTACGCACACAGCTTCTATGATACGAAAGAAGTACTAGCTTAGTTTGTACTTCATCGCAAGGTTACTGCTGCCGGTTATATGGTGGCACGCAAACTAGGATCTGCCGAAGCTGCTGTTGAATCATTCTGGTTTCATGTGGACTTTCTCTTGAGTTTCTTGACATTCGCAAGTTGAGGCCCCTTCAGCCTCAATCGAGTCTTTGTTGACTACCATCGGCATGATGAGTTGAGGAGCACCTTTTGAGACTTGAAATTCAACCCCTTGCTCCCTTGAGTCCCCCAGATACAGGGTTTGGTGTAAAGCTGCAGCAACAAATCGGAGTGGAATTAGTGGCGGTGGCGTCTAGACCCTGTCTTTCCGAGATGTTCCTTAAGGCTTGTTGAGTCACAGAAGCGTGTCTCCTTCCTGTAGCGTGAAGCTTCCGTCGAAGACTTTCGCATCAACTCTTCCGTCTCGTAGACGAAACGAGACTATGCGAATGCAATCGTCTCAGTGAACTCGACCATTGACTGAAACCTTGAATTTGAGTTGGGAATCTTGGAACGGTCGATCTCTATGATGAAAGGTGAATCGGGCCTTTAATCGAGATTCGGGGTTTGTTAGCGGGTTTACGCGGAAAGTCTTAGTCGGATATTTCGGTACTCTTGACCAACCTCGCTTCTATGCGAACGGTTTTTGTGCGCGAATTCGCGTGTGGGTCGATAATCAGAGAATATTCTCCTTTGCCCCAAGACTGCTCCTCCTCGTCGAGCATTTGATCCGTTAGTGGGTTAGCTGCAGCAGCCCATTCAGCCCTAGCTGTATCTTCGTACGACTTCAGAACGCCTCGCCGTTTCAGGAAGCGATGGGTCATATCCATGTTAATTCCCCAGTGGAAATGTTCTTTTTCTTTTATTCCTGCGATTACCTCGATCCATCCATCGGCAGGTTTCGTCCGTACAATAGCCCAGTGGTCGTCTCTTTCTAGCCGTTTGTTGAAGGGTTCCAGCGTGAATCCCTTCACCTTGAGGAGTTTGTGCCTGTCGAGGCCATGAACCATAGTCGAAATCGCCAACTAAGGTATGACGAACGATGCGCAATATTACTTTTAGTCAACCTATTTGCGTTTTCTGAAAAAGGCAAGCGGTTTTGGATTATGGCTCTCTCGCTCTCAGTTGGTTATTTCATTCAGCTGATTTGAAGTCCATTTGTCATAGCTTGGCGGCCGTTGTATTTACAGACATAATTCTGTTAGGCCGGGTAGTTCGGGTTTCGCAAAGGATTGGCCTTGTTCTCGTATATATTGGGTCGAGAATTGTTTCAGTTGTTGGGGTGGATCATGTAAAATATGAGAGGCTTAAGAAGGCTCTTTACGCTAAGCCTTCCTAAGTTACTTTTTTTCCTTCATCTGCGCTCCACAACACATACCCGGAGAACTAGACTCTTTCCCGCATGACGCACACTTGTACATGGCCATTAAGAACTCACCTCCACACCAAAAGCAAACAGCCCAACATAACTGATCGCCCATTAATTCATATAACTTTTAGCATAAGAAGAACCCGGCTCCGTTATTCATAATCACGACCAGGCGAAAGCCATGTACGCTACTTCGAGTGACATAACGTATCTCATGCTCGCCATTGTTCTCACAGTGCTTGGAGCAGGAGCTCTTAATCGACGGGATCCTTGACATTTAACAGGTCATCAAGAGTGCGGAGGAACTCTAGAATTGAAGTTTGGCGTACAACGCCTTAACTTCACCTTTGACGACGAAGGTCCATAGATTGTAGAAAGGCTCAGGAACCTAGTCGGACGTGCTGAAACGATAGACTATGATTGCGAGTGTTGGCTTCCTGAATTTAGTAGCGCGTAGATTCGATCTTTATTTAGAAAGAGACATTTGTCAGGTTTCCACCTATGACTTACAGCTTACGCTTAGGCTTCGTATAGTAGCCTCTGCCACGCTTCTCTTTCTTTCTTCTCCTCCTGCTCTTCTTCTCTTCTTCACCCATACTCGTCGCACGAGCCCAAAACCCAGAGCGACCACTCCTTTTCCCTTCCTTCCTGCGAGGATAAGCTGTAACCGTTAGTTTGTTCTCGACTTCTGACACGCCGGGAGCACAATAGGTGGCGTATTCGGCTTCCTCTAGGTCTGGCCAGGAGCCTACGCTGCCACGGAGAATAACCTTGCTACCTGAAAGTTCCACCTGAATCTTGTCGGCATCTCGAAGCAGTCTGGCATTGCGCTTAAGTGCGTTTTCGATTCCGTTCTTTACCTCGGACGTTTTCACCGTCGGCACTGGTGGTTTAATGGTGATCGAGTTGGTGACTCCCCGAACCCCTGTCATGTGGCGTACGGCGTGCTCCGCATACTCTTTCTGGTGAAACCAATCCACCTCGCCACTCAGAGTCATCCAACCGTTCTGTACTATCACCTTGACGCGGTCACGCGGTACCCAAACATTCCAGTTGAGAATGTCTGTCGCCGACCGGGCGATGTCTTCGTCGTTGCGCTTGTAAGAGCTAGGCACTGTGACCTTGATCTCTTCAGTTAATCCCTTGACGCCTGAAACCCGTTTGACGGCTCGCTCGGCAGCCCATTTCATACCGTAGGTGTCAACGTCGCCGCTTAGCGTAACCACTCCATTCTTGACAGCAACATCGATCTCCGTCGCATGAATGGTCGGCTCCCACTTGAGCTCAGTCGTAACATCACGTTGCAATTCTGAATCCGTCTTCACAACAACTCCCCTCACACATCGCCCGCTAATAGCCTGTCGCAGGCGTAAAGGTATTGTTGTGGAACGATGCGAACAAGATTATCAGAGTGACTCGGATGCGGATAAATCATAATGGGGGAGAACGAAGTACACGGAGTTACGCTTCAGAGAGAGAAGGACGGCAAGCCGTTCTACACGATTATCTGTCAAGTAACGGCGCAGCCCTACGTCGTTGTGTGTGTACGCGCATGTAAGCTGTGATGGTTTTCTCCTATGCATATCGTCAAATAAGATATCAAATGTATATCTCGAACAGTCAATCTTCAAGCTGTGGTCGCAGCAGTGATCCCAATTCGATAGCTTGTGCATTCGGGTTTAGTGTTCGATCCAACACTACTACTCGCTTCCGGTCGTAGCGACCGTTCGCGAGTTTTCCAAGAATAATTGACTCAGCCTTGCCACGACCAATGTAGGTCCCGGCAGAGTAATGCAGACTAAACCCGATAAGGACTATGATAGCATAATGGTAAGAAGTAGGCGCTCCTGCCGAGAGAACTTTGTAGAAGATTCCTAGCAGACTGACCAGTATGTTGAGACCGATAATCGATCCAAACACAGCAGTTAGAATAGTTGAGTGAAATGGCCCGGAATTGATGCCGATAATCTTGAAACGCCTGAAATATGGAAGGGCGATCGAAGGAACGAGGCCTGAGATCAGAGTGATTACGATCAATCCCGGTGTCAGTCGGAGGGAAAATAGAACACCGGTTGCATGCTGAGGCGTGGCCAAGAAGTTCAATGAATGAAGTACCAACTGTAGCATACTGGGCCTTGTACCTGCGGTCGTTGACGGCGTCCTTGACGGGTCAGCACTATAGACGTCCCACCCTAGGGCAAGAGACGTGAAGAACAATACTAGTGGAAGGTAGACTAAGTGAGACTTCGCGATGAGAGCCTTTCCGAGGTGCAAGAGTTTTTCATCCTTAGGTCTGATGACCTGCTTCGTCTTAGTGAGCCGCCCAATCAATCCGGCTATGCTTAACGAGCATATGCCTCCGAGGAGGACGATTGACCAATAGCCTAGGCCTATGACCAGAAGTCCTGCTATTGACGTCAAGAGTGCGATTTCAAGTGGATCAAGGCGAACATGTGTGAGTTGGGGGATTGAGAACGTTGAAATCGCAGCGACAGAATACGCAACGAATCCTAGGATCAGCGGTGCGGCCGAATCGATAACCGCCGTATGTTCTAAGTCCTCTCTTGATCTGAGTTTGTTTAATCATTCTCTGAGTCGTCCTGTTCTCGCGGTAGACTGGCTTCGGTAGTGTTCAAGTCCTTTTCCATTATGAGCGTTACGGCTAGGCATCCGATCACAATGAATCAAGCTGTCTACACGTTAATCCTCGTAATCGGCATCGTGGTACTCAGCACACCGCCATTCATCATACACCACTTGCACAAACTAAGCTAGATCCTGAACCACCCAACCGCGAGTGACGCGGTTGCTCCACATCCGCATCCAAAGGGCACCAAACAAAACCACGGCACCGTCAATTCAACGAAGTAGCCATCTTTCCAGCATAGGCGCGGAACCCTTAGAAGTCTCTCTCTGGCTATTTCTGTCAATTTCGCTTCCCGAACAGTCACAGAATCCCGCCTTTCCTTAGGAACAGCTCTACAGGGCACTTTGAATAGACATAGATTAGATAGAATGCAGAGAACATGTAGCTATGTATAAAGCTAAATATATAAGTTTATACCGTGCTTTGCACCTACTTAGTTCGGCGCGATAGTCTTTGGGAAGAATCTATGTAGTGCTCTCGGATGGCGTTGAGCGCCGACTTCGATTGGCGATCGTAAGAAGACTCGGAGGCAAGAAAGGAAACCTCAGCGGCGCGATAGAGGACGCTGTCAAGGACTGGCTACGTAAAGACTGGTCGAAGCTTGGCGTTGTTCAACCATGATGTCCAGGTTCGAAAAGGAAGGGCAACGATTTGTGTGTGATAAGTGTGGTTTCGAAACGAACAGTTCAGAAATCTTCCCTTTACACAAGAAGAATTGCCCCAAAGTTTAGGTAAGTGTCATCAGATAAGTGGTGTTCATGGTAAAGTCAGATCCTGTCGCCATTGAGAGATGGCTCAAAGACCGATACAAACTTCTTTTCTTGAGAGTTAACGAGAGGACCGACCATGCGTTTGCGATTGTAGATTTACCAGATTTGCCTCCGGATCTATTCGAACACCCTTCTGATTGTAAACTCTCCCTGAGCACGCCCCGCAAAGCCGAAAGTGATTTCATCAGAATGACGGACTTCGACCAAGGCACAACCTTCTTCAATAGTCATGGTTGGGAGAAACGCCTACTGGAAATCACACGTAACTAAGTCCTTGGAAATCGCTTTTGAGTCATCCTGATAGAAGCTCAACGACCATATATTGGTGATAGGCTGCGGTTCGCTGAGCATTACAGCAGTTCAGTGAAGCTGATAATTCCCAGAACGAACAGGGTGGGTACGAAACTTGAAATCCTGCGGTCTATGAACCTCTCGTCTGACCGAGCTTTCGACACGGAGGTGAATAATACATGACAGAACAGACAAACGCTCAAAAGGCCCCTCCCACCCGAGGCAACATTCCATCCAACACAATTTTCATCGGACAAAAGCCCTTAATGAGTTACGTAACAGCAATCGTAATGCAATTTAACAGCGGCAGCAAGGAACTCGCCGTGAAAGCACGCGGCCGCATGATATCCCAAGCCGTCGACGTCGTCGAGGTCTGCCGCAGACGGTTCTTCGCTGACAAACTCAACATCACGGAAATCAAGATCGGAACCGAAGTACTGGGCGAGGAAGGTCAGCCAAGAAACGTCTCCACAATCGAGATCAAGCTCACGAAGAAAGAGTGAGCACATAACTTCACGGATTAAGTTGGAAAGAATACTCATCCAACTTTTCTCCTTTTTTCTCTTATCGCTGCACCTCCTGGCGCGAATACAATAGATCAGTAGGCATCTTACTTCAGGAATTGCGGGAAAGTAGCGGATTCCGTTTTTTATGTGTGCGGATTTGCTGGTGCGTTTTCAGGTTTTGTTTTCGATTTGGCGTGCGACGCGTATTATCTTACGCATTCCATTTGCAGGAGTTTGGTCGGGAAAGTGGTACGCTAACTTTTGCTGCCGCGTCGATTCTCTTGGTCTTCGAAAACCTTGAACCAAGCCGCATGCTTGCCGACAAAGTCAACGAAACGTTCCATACGATTTACGGTATCCTTATGGACGTGATGCTCAATGCCTTCCGCGTCCAACTTCGCGACCTTCTCTCCTACGCCCAGGATCTGAAGGAATCTGATTATTGTGATGTGTTTCTGTTGAATCACACGCGCCATCTCTTCTCCTTTGTCTGTGAGTCTAAGACCGCGATAGCGTTCGTAGACGATGAGTCCCATTCCATCTAACCTTTGAAGCATGCTCGTGACACTAGGAGTCTTGACGCCCAAACGTTCCGCAATGTCCGTTGCCCCGGCGTAGCCTTTTGTCTGGACGAGGTCGTATACGACTTCAAGGTAGTCTTCGACACGTGTGAGGTCGGAAACTGAGGTAAGTCGCGAACCTTGAGCCATCACATTGACACTCCTATACTGATAGGAAGAACTCGATCGTTGAGAGGCCTGATGTTAAAGCTGTGCCTAGGTTGATCCTTGTGTTGACGAAATTTTTTCATCATTTTCTTTTCCTTCTTTCACCATCATTTTTACCGGTCAGTTTGTTCTTAGCAAGCCAGTTTATCTGAGCATAGCGTAGACAAGGTACAGATGATAGACCCCATAAGCTCCTAGAACCAAAGCCTGCAGGTAGACGCTGAATGGGGCCATAAGATAGTATATCAGGTAAGTGTTTAGCGCCACAATTACCGCCCCGGTTAACACAGCGAGGTACGTGGTTAAGCGTTTGTTAACAAACTGCCCCATGAGGTCCTTCTTGGCGGTGAATGTTAGCAATGGTATCATGGGTAGTGCGATCATTAGGCTGAGGAGTACTTGGCTGTAGACTAACAGGAACAGCGGATCAAAACCGAGAAGCACCGCTATCGTCGTTGGGAAAACGTTGATCACTCTCGTAATAACCCGCCTGACAGTCTTGTTTACCTTTGTTCCCAGTAACCCGTCCATGATCGCTTGGCCGGCCAACGTTCCGGTCGTCGAGGAGGCAATACCGGAACATAGCAGCGTCACAGCGAACACAATGGCGGCAAGCGGTCCGTAGATGGGGATCATTATCCGATACGCATCATCTACTGCCGACACGTTAGTGAACTTCGGATAGAACGTCACGGCGCTTACGATGAGGATGGCTGCATTGACCATTCCGGCGATCGTGAAAGCAATTAGGCTTTCGCCGGTATGGAGCTTCAGCAATCGTTTCTTTTCTTCGCTGGTTCCTTCCACCAGCTTGTCCCTGGTCAGCGTGGAATGTACGTACAGTGCATGGGGCATCACTGTGGCGCCGATGATACCAACTATCAAGGTTATGCTGCTGGAGCCAAACGTTGGTGAGATAAATGATTGAGCCATCTGAGGTATGTTTAGGCCGGTAACGGTGACTTCGTACAGGAAACCGAAAGCTATGATTGATACGAACAACATGAAGAAATACTCAAGTGCCCTGAAACGCCGCGATGTCAGAGCTAACAGAATGAGGATGTCAGCCGCTCCGAATATCGACGCGTAAAGGAGGGGCACACCGAAAAGTATGTTCAACGCGATGACCGTCCCTAGGTACTCCGCGAGGTCAGTGGCTGCGGCTGCCGCTTCGGCGCCGATCCAGTTCAGATAAACGTCAAACTTAGAATCAAGAGACTCACGCACGAGCCCCGCCAAGTCCTTGCCTGTTGCTATTCCTAGCTTTCCTGAGAGATACTGGAGGAGCATCGCCATGAAATTCGCCATCCAGACAACCCAAAGCAAACCGTAGTTGAACGACGCTCCCGCCTGAATGTCCGTCCCGTAGTTCCCTGGATCCATGTATGCCATGCTCACGATCAACGCCGGACCTGCGAACATGAACAGTGCGCGATACTTGCTAACGAATCGCCTAATCTGCAAATTTAGATTAACCTAACTAGTCTAGAGGTTACTAACGTTCATAGCCAAACCTTAGGTATTTAGTTCTTTGCTTTGCTATTCAGCAAGATCGGCAAAGCAGTATGCGACCTGCCCGTAATGCGCGTACTGAGTCACATAAACAGCTTCAAGAAAAGACGCCTTCATCTGACAACCAGTACTGGGCAATGTGCGCGGTTGACTACTCTTGAGGAGACCGCATTAAAGGGACTGGAGTACTCAGAGTACTCCATTCAGAGTTTGGCTAGGAATTTTTCACATTCTTCTTCGTCAACTTCGTCTTTGAGTAGGTCTTCTTTGTTCAGAGAGCTTGAGGCTGAATATGAGTAGCTCGTCAAAAAACTCAAAGAGCTAAGTTAGGTGTCCACCAAACGGTAGGGGCTGTTTGAATCGTGAAAGATTTCGATTACGTTTGCGAGATTGACAACGTTAAGGTGTTTAGGAAGCGAAAATAGCAGGTTCTAAATAGGCTCGCAAGAAAACTACCTCTCTATGACGGATTTATTGGACCAAGGGGTCAAGAAAATCATAGAGCTTATCGGGCCGAAACCACCCAAGGGCATGATTCCCAATAGCTTCATACGCATTAACGTCACCACGGAGACCTTTGACGTGGCAAGCGGCAAAATGGTAGGGACTCCTTCTGAGAGAGTCACGTTTGAGATGGAGTTCGATGCCAAAGAAAACGCAGATGCATTTCGCCAGTCAGTGAATAAGATAATTAGAGAGGTATTTCCGCCTTCGTCGGATGAGAAAGACTCCAAGAATGTTCAAATTGCAAGAATAGAACTAGGGACTCCCGAAGTAACGTATTTCCTTAGCCTCAGATATCCTTGAAGCCCAACTCTTTCAGGGGTACATGATAGTGGGTCTATTGAACTGCTAAGCGGCGTTTTCGATTGGGTGTTCGAGTACCGTCATAAGGCCGGTTTTCCTGCCCAGAGTAAGTTGAATTTCGCCCCTGTAGCTTCTTACCCTCGCGTTCTGAATTTGTACCATGTCACCCTGAGAAACTGTGTCGATTTGGTTATTCCATACGGCCAACGGAATTTCTCCCGTCCCGTCTGATAGCGTTACATCACAGACTAATAGCGGGTTGCCGTCCTTCGAGGTTACAGCCCTAACTTGAGACTTCTTGATCACACTGGCCTTGAAGGAGACGCCACTCAATCCAAGCCGTAGATTACCAATTGCGCTTACTGTATTCGCGTCCAGCTTCTTTGAACTACGCGGTTCGTTAGCATGCATAAATCCCTCTGGGAGTCTCTCGAGCTTTCTGATGGAGTCATTTTGAAGGTTGGCTTGTGCCAATGGTCTTCCTTTAAGGGAGAACATGTAGGTAGAGGATTCCTCTCCGCGCGAACGAATTTCGATTCGAAGCGTTCCGCACTGAGCATTGCCTCGCTTTCGAGTAGCTACCAAAGAAGCATGGAGGCTACTTGGGGTTAGGTCATGCTTCCTGGCGAATTGGATTAGGTAGCTAAGATCCCTATCTTGCATGTGTCCTCTCAGTCTCGGTTGGTATTGTAGTGCTGCTATAATGGTTCAACTATGACATACTAGGGCTTCATCCGTAATAAAGCCCCTGTATTGCTCTCACGAACGACCAAATTGCCTCAGGCCAGTGACGATTGGCGTGGGGGGGAGAATATAGATAGCGGGTACGTGAATGTGTGAGCCAGCGAATTTGACGCAGATGAGGATTAATGGCAAGCTCAGTTGGAGAGAAGAATTCGTTCGATGAAGCGGCTGCGGTTGCAGCAGAAGATCTAAAGAAACTACCCGCAGAGCAAGTAAAAGTTGTGGCTGATTGGTGGGCCAAGTACTACATGTCAGCCGGACACAAGAGGTTGGGCAGACTCCTAGTAGCTATATCAAAAGGAAAGTCAATTTGACCGCTCGGCCATGAAATGGCCACGAAACTGAAAATCTCATCGGGGATAACCTCAGCTCTGTAGACACCAGCCTGGCTCTGGTAACGTAGGCATGCTGAATTGCAGTTACTCTTATTATCCCAACCAAGTGTTGCAGAATTTGGTCCTCGAAATTGGAAGAAGAACTGGCACGTGAAGCTGTGGACCATGCCCTTCGTTTGGGAGCGCAGTATGCGGAGGCTCGCGTTCAACGTGATTTAGGCCACACCTACACATTGAAAAATGGTGCAGCCGAACCAGTCAACGTCACAAGGAAAGTCGGGATAGGAATCAGGGTTATCGTTGATGGAGTCCTCGGGTTCGCTTCAACCAACAGCCTAGACAGAGGGCAGCTACGCTCTACGACTGAGTCGGCAGTTAGAACGGCTAAAGCCTCAAAACGCCTAGTCACATCTCCTATTCGCCTTTCGCAGGAGAAAAGCTGGGAAGACAATTGGGAGGCAAAGATGAAAGTTGATGTCCGGGACGTTTCTCCGGAAGAGAAGTACGAACTTCTATCCACAATCGAGAAAAGCCTAACTCCCGAGAACGTTCACGTGTCGCTGCCATCGAGAATTTTAATTTTCGATGAAGACCTGACCGAGAAGTTCTACGTAAACAGCGAAGGATCGAAACTTCACGGTTTCGTCCCCCACCTAAGTCTACTTTTCTTCCTTACCGCTCAAGAACCTGGGAAGGGAGTTGCGCAACGCCTGCGCCATGAGGCACAAAGCCGCGGCTGGGAAGTGGTCGAGGATTGGAAGCCAAAAGAGATCGCGGCCGACGATGCCAAGATGCTTGGAAGACTTCTCAGAGAAGGTGTCCCCCCTCCAAAGGGCGACGTAGATTTGGTCTTGGGATCTGAAGTGACGGGTATAATCTGCCACGAGTCATGCGGCCACCCACAGGAAGCCGATCGAATCCTGGGGCGCGAGGCAGCTCAGGCAGGGGAATCATACCTGAAACCGGACATGGTCGGTCATAGAATCGGGTCAGAACATGTGACGATAATCGACGACCCAACGTTGCCCCACTCGTACGGATTCTACCTCTACGACGACGAAGGCGTTAAGGCACGACCGAGAGTACTCATCCAAGAGGGCTTGATTGCAGCATTCCTGCAAAACCGAGAAACGGCAGCTGAACTTGGTGGGGTGAGTAACGGCGCGTCACGGTCCTCCTCCTACGATCGCGAACCGATAATCCGCATGGCCAACACGTACATGAAGCCCGGCAACCACAGCCTCGAGGAACTCATCGAGGGCGTGGGGAATGGGATTTACATGAAGAACTTCATGGAGTGGAATATTGACGACCGACGCTACAACCAACGATATGTCGGATTAGAGGCGTATATGATCGAGAATGGGCGAATCACCACGCCCATCCGAAACCCGATTCTAGAGATTACAACCCCCGGCCTCTATGGCAGCGTCGATGCAGTAGGGAAGGATATGGAGTATGCGGGAGCTACCTGCGGTAAGGGCGATCCAATGCAAGGTGCCCCGGTCTGGACGGGCGGCCCACCGATTCGGCTACGTAAGATTAGGCTGGGAGGATGAATCGGAATGAACCCACACGACGCGTTGGAACATATTCTCACGGCCGCACAGAAACAAGGAGTGGAGTCAGCTGCTGCAGGCTTCACTAGAAGCCATAAACGCATGGTTCGCTTCAGCAACAACTCGGTAACAATCACAAGTAGTTGGCTCACCGAAACCCCCACAGTCTATCTCGTATCCAACAAGAGACGAGCCGCATGCATGGTAGAGGAACAGAATCCCGAGGGTTTGAAGGCCGTCGTTGAAGAACTTGCAAGAACCATGAAGGTGACCCCCGAGGGCGACGTCGACTTTACGCTCCCACAGGGACCGTTCCAATATCAACCCATTCAGGGAACTTTTGATGAGAAAATTGCCCAAGGCGAAACAGAACTAATCGACGCCGTGGAGGCTGGAGTGAACGCCGCTAAGAAGGAAGGCGCGATACGAGTTTCTGGGGTCGTTACCTCGAACACACGGGAACGTTACGTATCCACCTCAACCGGAGCCGAGGGATCGGATAAGGGCACAGAGATTGAGATGACGATCCGCGCGTTCACCGGCGACGACGCGAGCGGTCAGGGCATAACGGTGGCCACGAACCTCCAACAATTCAATCCGGAAGAAGCCGGCAGATGCGCGGGGCATATAGCGAAAATGGCACTTACCCCGGAAACCGGCCAGGCGGGGAAGTATAACGTCGTATTTGCTCCCTCAATATTCGCGAACATACTAAACCGCGTAAGCGATTCAACATCAGCCTACACACTAGAACTAGGCTTCTCATTCTTCCAAGACATGCTAAAAAGCAAAGTCGCGTCCGAAGCGGTTACCCTTCACGACAACAGCCGCTTTCCATATGGGCCAGGCTCTTCAACCCTAGACGATGAAGGATACCCTACCCAAGACAATGCTCTGATCGAAAGCGGCGTTCTAGAAACCTACCTCCACACATCCTATACCGCAACAAAACACAAGGCATCGCTGACGGGGAGCGCCAGATTTGAAGCAGGCATCGGCGGAATGGTTCCCACAGCCGGCAACATAATCCTCAAAGCTGGCGAAAGTTCCCTCGAAGATTTATTCGACCAAGCCCATGACGGGCTCTACATTACCAATAATTGGTACACACGCTTCCAAAACTACCAGACAGGCGACTTTTCAACAATAACCCGGGACGGTGTCTTCGAGATCAAGAACGGCAAGCTTACTCATCCGGTGAAGGGGCTGCGGTTGAGCGATAACATGATCCGCATCCTCCAATCCGTCAAAGCACTCTCGAAGGAGCAGCATTGGATTAGATGGTGGGAGGTGGAGACGCCAACGCTAACACCCTACGTTCTCGTCGAAGGTGTGGGAATAACTACGGCGAAAAAGTGACTAGACTGACTAGAGCCTAAGACCTAACGCTCCAGGCCTAGGCTGGGCGAATTTGCTGAACGATTCCGGAACGAAAAATCATAACCTAAATCCAACGTAATTGGATGCTAATGATCTCGCAACGGCCTGAAGAAAGTCCGAATTTCTTCTGTCAGTGCTAGCGGTTCTTCGGCCGCCGCAAAATGGCCGCCCGTTGGCATCACATTCCACCGCCTTATGTTGTAGAGACGTTCGGCCAGTTCCCTTGGGTGGGCATGCGGAAAGACATAATCGTTTGCGAATAGGGCCGCACCGGTCGGCACTTCGATTCTTCCTCTTCTCCAGGGCAAGGCGGGGCTATGGTGGTTTTCATAATATCCACGCATGGTCGAGTTGATGGTCCCCGTAACCCAGTAAATCATAACAGTCGTGAGTAGTTCGTCCTTCGTGAATCTGCTCTCCACGTCTCCCTTTGTGTCTCCCCAAGCTCTGAATTTCTCGATTATGTAGGCAGCAAGCCCGACGGGCGAATCATTCAACCCGTACGCGATTGTCTGTGGTTTCGTTCTCTGTATGTGGCCGTAAGCGCCCTCTTCAACCTCCCACTCATCGAGGAGCTTGAGGTACTCTCGTTCGGGTTCAGATAGCTCCGACCTGTCCGGCATCGGAGTGGGCACTCTAAGGTCATTGTGCATGTGGATTCCGATGAGATCCTCTTCATACAAGTAACCCAAGTCTGTGGTAACTCCCGCCCCAACATCGCCTCCTTGCGCAGCGAACCGTCGATAGCCCAACACTCTGGTCATCAAGGTGTGGAAGGTTTCGGTCGTAACGATTGGTCCACGACGCGTGCGTCTGTCGGAGAAACCGTAGCCGGGAAGAGAAGGTATCACGACGTCGAACGAATCATTCGGGTCGCCCCCGTTCGCAGCCGGGTCGGTCAAGTAAGGAACGAGCTTGAGCATGCCAGCGAAAGTATCAGGCCATCCATGGCTTATTAGAAGTGGAATTGGCTTGGGCCCCTTGCCCCTCACATGGACGAAGTGAATGTTCGACCCCATCACGTTGCACTTGAACTGTGGGAAACTGTTTAGCCTCCGCTCTTGGGCCCGCCAGTCGAACCGGCTCATCCAGTAGTCTACTAGTTCTCTCATGAATGAAAGGGACGTGCCGTAGCTCCAGCCGGCTACTTCTTCATCTGTCCACCGAGTCCTCTCGAGTCTGATCTTCAGGTCTTCGATGATTTCCTGTCCAACGTTTATCCTGAAAGTTTTAACTGTCTGATTCATCGACTTGCCCTCAACGCATTATGCTGAAGTTCGAACTCAATTCCCCATGGATACTATAGAATCACGAGTTCGAGGTAGCCGTCGGCAATGAGTTTCGTTATTGTGGAGAGGGTCTCGTTCCGGTCTGCATCGGTTAGTTCCAGCACTTGCTCCACTGGTAACTGTCGATCCTTCAGCGAGAGTAGTATCTGCCGGCCTAGGCTGCTATAGGCTTCCCGGTAGGTTGGCGGCTCTAACTCTTGGGCCATCAGTATCACCTGGCCACCGGTAGCCGGGACTGAAGGTTGTTGTAGGCTTGCCGAACCGCCAAGTCTGTCTCAAAATTTCTCTCCTGGGTAATCGATTTTCCAGCTTCGACTGAAGCCGGGGTTCACATTTGGTTGCATCGCCTTCACGTGCACGAGCACGATGTGGATCGTACATGTGAAGGAGCTGAGCATTCCCGCCCAGTGAACCAATCGTTCACGGAACATTTCATCATCACCAAAGCGGGTGATTAACTATTTTTTCCAATTAAAGGCAGGGCACGTTACTAGGATCTCAAGTTGTAACTCACATGATGTGAGTACAACAGAAATCTAAGACGTGTTCCAAGAAGCCGTTATGTAAGCCATCAGCAAGTTCTAACGTTTCAACAATTCTAGTGTCGCTTTCATGTTATCATCGAAAACAATTCGGCGTGCCCTTGTATCTGCATTCCGTCCTTTGAAGGATCGGACTCTAATCGTGTCGATGATTTCGCCTTCATCTTCAACGAGTTTGATCTCCACGAGCGCATCCGAGATCATTTTCATCTCTTGGTAGAAGCTTGGCGGATGTAGGTCGGTTGCAAATCCAGCGAGCATGATGGTTCCTTGACTCCTCCATATGCCAATTGCCTTCCTGGAGAACTTAGCGAATACGTTCTCTTGATTGAAGGCGATTTGCGAAAGGGATTCCCACACGATCAGACTCCCAGGAGGCCATTGCGGTGCAGATTGTCCCATGGCTATCGATAGTTCATTTAGGTTTGCGGTTTCTGCTTGGTATCTCTCAGCGGACTTTGCACCGGCCTGCGCTGAGTACGAGTCGAATAGGACCACCGAATCCTTTGCCTCATATTCTCTGATGTTCAGTCCTAATCGCTCAAAGCGCTGCCTAAGCTCGCGAACGGGTTCGCTGGCGGCAAAATGGAGCACATCTCCACCTGCCCTAAGGTATTCAGCGGAAATGTTGACGAACAGATCTGTCGATTGTGAATCGGGGTCGTAGAGCACCAAAATTGCTCTACCGAACGGAACCTCACCTAGAAGTTCCGACAGGATTGGAACTTTGATACGTCGTGTTTCGAACTGATTGTTGTCTTCCTCCATTCAGAGCCCCTGGCCTCAAGAAAAAGCAGTTAAACCCTACTTACCGTATTTCTGTGGGTTCTTTTCGAACTGGTTTTTGCACGCGGCCGAACAGAAATAGAATTCCCTGCCGTCGTATACACTCGTATACTTGGCGTCGTTCTTGGCAACATTCATTTTGCAGATTGGATCTACCGCCACGAAACTCACTTCTCCTTCATAGTTGAAGCTCTTCTCCCTAAGAATTTGCCTACAACTTTAACTTGGCATCAGCCCAACCTTTTCGTGACGAGAGTCCGGACCAACGAGGCCGGATCATTAAACCAAGAGCTGAATAAGAGAAAATTCGATGGCCAAAGACCCTGTTTGCGGCATGTATGTTGACGACAGGACCGCAACCATTACTCGAACGATTCGAGGAAACAAGTGGTACTTCTGCAGTGAAACATGCGCGATGACCTTTGAAAAACCCGAGGTCGAATTGAAGCAGATTAAATTATTGGCGGCGGTGGGCGTTTTGCTTGCAGTCCCGATCCTCGTGTTCACTTGGGCGCCGATTATCGAACCAGCATGGAATAACTACTTGCTCTTCATTCTTGCAACTCCCGTGCAATTCATTGTAGGTTGGCGGTTCTACAAAGGTGCCTACGACGCCCTGAGAAATCGCATGGGCAACATGGACCTGCTAATCGCCCTCGGCACGAGTGCTGCTTGGGGGTACAGCAGCGTGGTCACATTCCTGCCCTCATTCTTCCATACCACCGGTGTGTACTTCGATACGGCTGCAATCATCATAACACTAATCCTGCTAGGGAATCTGTTGGAATATCGCACTAAACGAAGAGCTTCAGAGGCCGTTCGACGACTCCTCGACCTACAGCCGACGATGGCGCACGTCGTGCGTGACGGAAATGAGATTGAAGTTCCAGTAGAGTCAGTAACAGTTGGGGATGTCCTTCTCGTACGACCAGGCGAAAGGATCCCCGTTGATAGCGTCGTGGTTGAAGGTAATTCAGCCGTGGATCAATCTGCGATCACGGGAGAAAGCATTCCGGTCGAGAAAAGCGTCGGTGAGCAGGTCATTGGAGCCACAATCAACACCTCCGGTTTCCTGAAGGTTCGTGCCTCGAAGGTCGGGGCCGACACTGTACTTTCAAAGATTATTCAATTGGTCGAGGAGGCGCAGATGGCACAAGCACCGATCCAGCGCCTCGCGGATAGAGTTGCCGCTTACTTTGTTCCAGCAGTTATCGTAATCGCTGTGGGGGCCGGCCTTGGGTGGTACTTCCTTGGTGGGCTTACGCTGAACTATGCCATGCTTGCTTTCGTCTCGGTCATTGTAATCGCATGCCCCTGCGCCCTTGGAATCGCAACCCCGGCTGCGATAATGGCTGGAACCGCCAAGGGGGCCCAGAATGGAATCCTCATCAAGGGCGGTGAATACCTCGAGGTCGCCCACAAGATGACTGCAATCGTCTTCGACAAGACCGGAACGCTGACGCGCGGTAAACCCTCAGTGACAGATGTAATACCCGTCGGAAATCATACGAGACAAGAGGTCATTAAAATTGCAGCATCAGCTGAGAGAGGGTCAGAACATCCTCTTGGACGAGCTATAGTCGACGCTGCAAGGAATGAGCACATCGAGACCTTCAGCGTTTCCTCCTTCAAGGCAGTTCCGGGCGAAGGGATTATCGTTGAGAATACCGGTCAGACGTTGCTGCTGGGAAATCGCAAATTAATGTCACAATATGAAGTGAGGCTTGAGCAAACAGAGACAATCATCTCCAAGCTGGAGGAAGAAGGAAAAACCGTGATGGTCTTGTGTAAGGACAAGGAACCGCTTGGAGTTATCGGTCTAGCCGACACGCTCAAGGATGATGCACCTGAAACAATAAGACAGTTGCAGAAAATGAAAATCCAAGTCGTAATGCTCACAGGGGACAATGCGAAAACTGCGAAGGCAGTCGCTAGCAAGTTGGGAATTGATAGGGTCGTGGCAGATGTTCTTCCTGAACAGAAGGAACAGGTGATCCGCGGCCTACAGAAGGAGGGTAAGATTGTTGGGATGGTTGGCGATGGGATAAACGATGCTCCAGCACTTGCGGCTTCTGATATAGGAATCGCTATCGGGAGCGGGACGGACGTAGCTATTGAGACAGGGGGCATCGTTCTAATCAGGAACAAGTTGAGCGACGTTGTGACAGCAATCAAACTCAGCAAGGCGACGGTTAGGAAAATCAAAGAGAATCTTTTCTGGGCTTTCTGCTACAACATCGCGCTCATACCAATTGCAGCCGGCGCGCTCGTGCCCTTCCTCGGGCGAGGATTCTATGACATCATGCCCATCTTCGCAGGGGTCGCTATGGCTTTCAGCTCGGTGACGGTCGTAAGTAATTCCCTTCTGTTGAACCGATTCAAGCCCTAAAGCCATTACAGTCGATCATAGCCCATTTCTGCCGCAGCTTTCTGAAAAAGCGGAATGGCCCTATTCGGGCATTCTGTGCGGCTATGAGAATGGGGTGTTGCTAATGCGTTCTAAGTGGTTTCGGAATTCGCCCCTACGAGAACCAAATATCAACCAGACCCCATCAGGTCTTCGTTTTGGCCCTTCTTTGACCCGATTGTCGGGTCAGATAAGCTGCTTGGTTGTTGTCAATTCTAGGTTAAGCATCCCGATAGATTAGACGTGCTGAGTTTAGAGTTCCTTTAGCCAACCGGGCCAACACACTCCTAGAACATCGAATGAGGGAAAGACAGTGAAACGAGCTAGGTACATTCTAGCTGCAGTTCTGGTGATTGCGTTCATCGCAGTCGCATTTGCAGTTGCAATCTATTCAAGTAACTCGGGTGCGAACGAAATGCTCTCAAGCCCAGCCTTTGGGCCAGGGCTCGAGACCTCCGGACCAAACTATCCTAACCCAATAAATCAAAACGTGACTCTAACCGGATTCATGACATCGTCGGTAGTGGCCCCAACCTGCGCTTTGGCCAGCCCACCATGTGCGATAGCCGACAGTTCCCTGTACTACATTACCGTTAATGGACGCAACTACCGGCTTATCTTTTCAAACTCAACTCAGCTTCCAATGAACCACGCCCACATTTCAGTAACCGGAGTGTTCGTCACTCCCTCCACGTACAAATCAAACCTCTGGAACCCTCAAATGCAATTCCAAGGCGACATCTACGTCATAGCCTACTACTACCTATCTCCATACTAACAACCTCCACAGCAACATCTCCGCCGAAGAACACCTAGACAATACGGGTTAGGCTCACTCCAGTACCGATTGGGCACCGTTCGGCCTCAGGCCCTCGTGCTCCCTACTAACCCCATTTCACTAAAAATATGGATTTAGATCCTGCGGACTTTCAAAGCAGGCACTGAACCCACCTCTGGGAGGCTGAAAGTATAACGTAATATTTCCAGGGTGAGATGACATCCTCAGCTAGGATTGAATGCGTTTGAAGGTCGGGGGTAATACGGTGTTAATCACCGGCGGTGCAACTGGTATCGGTTTTGCTTTGGCTGAAGTATTTGTGCAGGAGGGAAGCGAGGTAATTCTATGCGGACGACGCTGGAGCAAGTTGCAACAAGCAAAAACGAAGATCCCCACAGCGCACATCAGAAAGTGCGATGTGTCGGTGGAGTCGCAGAGGAGAAAACTGTTGCGCTGGATTACGTCGAGTTTTCCAAGGCTTGACATGCTTGTCAATAACGCTGGAATTCAGAGGCAGGTCGATTTCACTTCGCCCAAGATCGCCAGAAGAACTCTGCCAGCCGACGATGAACTTGCGATAAACCTCGAAGCAACCATACGCATGTGCGCACTCTTCGCGCCAAAATTCATTGTTAAGAAAAGAGCGGCTATCGTGAACATCTCGTCAGGACTCGCGTTTGTGCCAATCGCGGAGATGCCGATCTATTGCGCGACAAAAGCTGCAATCCATTCATTCACAACCTCCCTACGCCACCAACTCAGGAACACATCGGTAAGAGTATTCGAAGCGATTCCGCCCACTACGGACACTGAACTTGATGCAAGCTTCGCTGGAGATCAAGAAGAGGCATATCGTGGAATCAGTCCAGAGGAGGTAGCTGCCGCGATTATTGATGGGCTAAAGGAAGACAAAGAAGAAATAGTAATCGGACAAGCCCAGGGCCTCCGGAAGGCATCAATGAAGAACCCTCAGCGTATCTTTAACCAATTGAATAACTGACAGTCGATCTGTAGGAAACTTACTGCTTCCAAATAACGGTTCTAGAACTCACATTATGATGGTACGTGGTCTTGAAGGAAGCTCAGGAGATGGGCGTTGAATATTGTTGGGTTTTCCAGATTAGTCATATGCCCTGCTTTGGGTATGATGTGTAGTTCCGAGTTCTGAATCAACGACTGCATTCTGCGGGAATGTTCGGGGGGCGTGAGCGTATCCTGTTCACCAACGAGGATAAGCGTCGGAACTTCGATTTTCGAGAGGAATGAAGTCGTATCAGTCCTTCCAGCGAGTGCAAGCAGGGTGCCACAGAGACCCAGAGCTTGATTTTGCCGAATGATTTTCGCCATCGTTTCAACGACATGCCGATCTTTTAATGAAGTGGGAGAGAGGGTTCCCTTCAGGAAGGATTCCGCATACGCCTCGACTCCATCCCGCTTGATCGCTCTGATAGAGGCACCGCGCGCGAGTTTCGTTTCATTCGGGTCTGCCTCAGATTTAGTATCGCATAGGACTAGGCCGCTGACACGTTGCGTGTTTCGCTCCACCGCACGCAAGGATACGTAACCACCCATCGAAAGCCCACAAAGAACCGCCCGGTTAATCTTCAGATGGTCCAACAAGGCGATGAGGTCGTCAACCAAGAACTCGAGCGTGAACTGCCCGTCACCCCCTTCACTTCTACCCTGTCCACGCAGGTCGAACGCAACCACACGGTAAACATTCTTGAGAGCCTCGATCTGACTACTCCACATCTCATGACTGAGCGGAAAACCGTGAATCAACACGATAGGGGGACCAGAGGGCTGACCGACATCAATGTAATAGAGCATCGTTCCGTTCGTTGAGAAGTACATCTAACAAGCTACCTCTTGTTTGAGTCCAATGTATCGCCTTGCGAACTTTTTAAGAATCACCCAGCAAACAAAACGTATCCACAAGGTTCCTTGAACCATGACGCGATTATTGGTCGAGAAAACCCAACGGGGATAGTGATGAAGCCTTGAAAAAACGGAATATCTTCGTAGTTTTACTGATCGTTCTTCTTGCGGTTTCTGTCTCGGTTGGTTACTATTATCTGTACGAGCAACCCAAGCCGACAAGGATTATGCTTGCAGGCGTGGTCCTAACTGTGGATCTCGCCACGACGCCCGAAGAACAACAGATGGGCCTCTCGAATCGGACTTCAATGCAAGCGGACCACGGAATGCTCTTCGTCTTCACCCAAGAAGCTCAGTGGAGTTTCTGGATGCATGAGATGGATTTCCCGTTAGATATCATCTGGTTTAACGCTAACAAACAGGTAGTCTTCATCGAGCAGGACCTGCCGCCCTGTACGCCTCAAGCCTGCCCAATCTTCACGCCACCCGTCAATGCAATGTATGTGCTGGAAGTCAACGCGGGCTTTGTAAAAACAAACGGCGTCTCAATTGGAGACAGCTATACTTTCGTTTAGGCTTGACTTGTCTGGCCTGAAAAAATATACGTAGTCACCGTAGTAGTCGTGATCGGAAAACCAACTGTGCATTGAGAAGGTTTGGACTTAGCCTTCTCAACGTAATCCACCAAACCGTAGCCGGGGTAGTCGATGAATTTCTTTTCCATTCTGGAGTAAAAACGTTTCACGATAGTCCTCTCGATCGTTGTTCCCGCTTTCCCAAAGTTAGCATGAAGAATATCGCAGAATTCGGCTAACCTCTGCGGGATCTCGTCCCTAGCCATGTAACATTTCCTCTCCAAGTGGTCGTAAATCGCCTCCCTTGCACGTCGCCCAAGCAGGTCGACCAATGCCTGATCAATGGCTTCCAAAAGCAGGGTTTCAGGGTTCTTCGCTTTCAACTCAGAGCCTTTTATGTTGATACAAGCGCCGGGCCCAGGATTTGCCGGCTCTGTTTCAGCGTTAGGTTTAGGGTCTAACATGGCGTTCAGGGAAGTTTACGGGAGAGAGCTGATTTAAGCGGATTAGCTTATTTTCAGGTCGTAAGCGTGAAATCTCTAAACTAACCGCCCGCTTTGTTGTACAGAACTGCATATAGGGAATATGCGGGTATGCGGGGGCAGTGAATGGCTTGCTGAATCAATATGCGGTTAGGCTGGGCAAATTACAGGAGAAGGCTCATGAAAACCAGCTGGATGGCGTGATCCTTGTTCCTGGACCGAACCTGAGGTACTATACGGAAGGAAATTCGTTCCTTTTGGAAAGGCCGTTCTTCATGGCTGTGCCAGCCGATGGCGAGCCCCACCTCGTAACGCCAACACTCGAATCCGGCCCATATCTAAGGTCACCACTGAAGATCATCATCCACAGTTGGACTGACGCCGATGGCCCATCGAAGTCAATCCAAGAGACCGTCAGTCAACTTAGACTGAATGGTAAATGGGGGCTGGAAGGTAGCATGCCCTACAGGTTCATCGATGCACTTCGCAAGTTTGCACAACCTCAGTTTGAAAACGCCGAACCTATCCTGCAGAACCTTAGATCCGTAAAGGATACGCAGGAGGTAGAGCTACTAACGCGCTCGGCGAAGATCATATCCAAATCTTTCCTAGCAATTCCGAGCATGCTGAAAGTCGGAATGAGCGAGGTGGAACTCTCGCAGAAAATTGTAGGCGAGATGCATGCGAACGGCGCCGAATCCACGCATGACGTTCTAGTTCAGTCGGGCCCCATGGCTGCTGATGGACATCATGTGCCATCGAAGAGGAAGCTGAGGCGAAAGGAGAGCGTAGTTGTTGATGGGAGCTGCACCTATGGCGGCTATTTCGCTGACATAACGCGTACGTTCATGATAGGCAGGGATCCGGCCTTTGAACGGCTCTACGAAAGTGTGCTTGAAGCTCAGGTTGAAGCCGTTAAAGCCTCCCGCACCGGAGTAACAACGGGCTCGATCGATAGCGCGGCCAGAGAGTGTCTTCGCAAGAAAGGCCTCGACAAGTATTTTGTTCATCGAACCGGCCACGGTTTAGGCTTAGAAGTTCACGAGGAACCATACATAGTCACAGGCGGATTGGAGGTCATTCGATCAGCGATGGCGTTTACCATCGAACCCGGAGCCTACATGCAAGGGAAGACTGGAGTCAGAATTGAGGACGACCTAGTATCCACGGAGCAAGGAAGCAAAGTATTGACAAAGGCAGTTCCAAAGGAATTGGGTTGGTGGAAGTGAACAACACAGGACGGGCGAGTTTCATCCGTGGGTTGAAGCAAGGATGCAACTGAGGCATTCCTGCCTTCCGCAGGCAAGGGCCGTTGGGTCTTCGTGGAGAAGCTTCTCCGCGGCTTGAATCAATCGCCGCATCGAGTAGAGCCTCACTGTTGCCAGTCCGATCTGTGTCTCCTTGAGCTTCTCCGAGCTGATGCGTTGCGCAAGTTTCCCGAAACCTCCGCTGCATCCGATCGCAGTTACATCAACCCAATCCTGTCCCTTCGAGGTGATGGTAAGTGCACGTTCCTTGACGAACTTCGAGGTGGTCAACCGTTGTTCTGCTACATGTATCGCAGATACTGATTCCAATCCGACTCCAACAGTCAAAACTGCAGGGTCTTCTTTCAGAAAAGCCTTGAGAGGCTGCAGTGGATCAAGAGGGGAATATTCGCGAACAAGTTTGTCTGAATTCTTGCCCACTACCACAAAAGAATATCCTGGGTGCCCGCTCCTTCTGGAGGATGGCCAACTGCATAACCGGTACACAACCCATATCCTTGTCAGGTTGCAATTCGGAGATGAAGGGGAGGTGACGGTTCTCTTTTCCTTCGCACCAACATCCCGCCCTCGTATAGTTGTCGTGTGTCGAAGTGTGCCGAGTTACAGAGGTGAAGGTGGGCATCAACAGTGTTCCGTTCTTTCCTATACTCCTGAGGAGTCGGTGTAGAACCATCGCGGCCCCGCCTTCAACGGTTCCCATACTTTCCAACGAGGCGTGCATTACAACACGATTCCCTTCCTTCAATCCAAGGCGTCGAAATCCGTCGCTCAATTCATCAGGTAGAATACTGCGGATCACCGATCCGGCATCTGGTGTGCGTTCAATCAACGTTTAGTCACTGTCTTCCAGATCCTGGGCAGGATCATCATTATTTCGGAAGGATCCCCTATAGCTAAGTAGTGTCCTTCCCCGTATTGTTTAGCCACGAGGGCGCAGTTTATCGCGTCCAGTTCATCTCCTGTTAGGCTCCTAGTCAAAATATCCCCTCTGCAACCCATCTTTTTCAATGACTCCTGCAGCGCTTCCAGACCGTATTGTTTTCTTGGAATACCAAGTAGATCTTGAGCCGCGCCAGGATATGTTTCGACCACGTCCACGTGAAGTCGCCGAATTTGCTTAAGAAGCCGCATACCCCGCGATGTAAGTGTCCTCATCGGTCCGAGCGTAATCGGAAAGAACCTAATCCCCATCTCCCTTAATACACGATCACAGGCTCGAAAGTGTGAACGGCCCCTACAATGCTCCCCTAAACAGTGTCTGCCAAGGGGAAGAGCTAGTGGTGCATCGATTGCAACGACCCTCGTCCCACTTCTCCTAACGATGGAGAGAATTTCCGCATCTGAGTAAATAACGGAGCAGGTTACTCGCAACTTCTGATTGATTGTACAAACGCCAGTTGGGCGAGTGTTCACCCCAGCTAAATCCAAACCAAGATAGTTCACGCCTCACCAACCTCAATCATGCCCGTAGGAGACACGTTTTGATTAAAGTGCCACCAAGATTGCGAGCGCAATCAGAATGGACGCGGGCAGGATGCGCTGAATACGGGAGAAGATTGATCGTTTCTTAAGCGAGTCCCCTACGCGCCCTGCCAAAGTCGCCACTAGCACGTTCACGGTCGTTCCTGACGTATCGAACATCAATCCCAACAGGACTAATTGAAGCGCGACTTGACCTCTCGATTGGTCCACGAACTGTGGTAGGAAGGCTACGAAGAACAATGCGACTTTAGGGTTGAGCACGTTCGTTGTCACTCCTTGGCGGAAAAAGCTGCGAAGAGGCATATGAACAGGCTTACCTTCCGCCGTCCCTCGCGTCTTCACGACCTTCGCGAATAACATGCGAGATCCCAAGTAGGCAAGGTATAGAGCTCCTGCGTATCTGATGGCGTTGAACAATATCGGAATTGAAAGTAGCAGGGCCGAAAGGCCAAGAGCAGTGACAAGGGTGTAGGCCACAGAGTTCCTGCGCCAATTCCCAACGCAGACACGATGCCCGCCCTTCTCCCTTGCTTCAAGCTTCTGGAGATTACGTAGAGCATATCGGGCCCGGGGAGACATTAAGCGCTAGCGCGGCTGCTAGGAAAAGCACTAGTGGCAACATCGTAATCTCCATCCACGAACGATCATAACCGTTAGATTATAGGCAGTGCCACCCAGGAACGGTAAATTCGAAGCCTGTCACGTTCCGCTGCTAGTCCAATCTGCTAATATGATTCAGAATTGAATGTAGGCTATCGCCCTATTTTTCGATGGCTGTGTTCAATTCCCGCAAAGAGGAATCATCTTTTTGCGGGCGGTGGTGTCGAACCTTTATTGCCTCAGATTGAAGCCGCTCTTATTTGCGCGTGCCCTCATTGGATATCAATGGCCTAGCAACATTATTGGTTACTCAAGCCGGTTTTGGGGGAACATTGGGATTTCTGCTGGGCTACGGATTGAAAAAAGTAGCTGCACTAGTCTTCAAGATCGTGGCCCTCATCTCAGGACTGTTCATGCTGGGGCTCACATGGCTGGCGTCGATCGGATTCATCACCGTCAACTTTAACACGTTCACGAATGCCGCAGGCAACACATTCGCCAATTCGCTGACAGCAATCGTCGGTTCCCTAGCATTTATTGGCCAAGCGTTCCCGATGGGCGGAAGTTTCGGGCTGGGCTTCTACCTGGGAGCAAAGAAAGGCTAGCGCAAGTTTCGACGCAGAATCAGTGACTTTCTTTATAGAAGAGAGAATTCCAATCTTCTCCATGCGGACGACCGACTTAACCTGCGGGTTTCTAGGAGATCCCGAGAGACAGCCATTCGATCTTGGGCGTTGTCACAACAATCTGCCGCTCGGCTTCAGAGTAAGGTATACGCCCGCCAATATGAGTACTGTACCTACTCCTACGCTCGGGTCAGGAACCTCTCCTAGAACCAACCACCCAAGCAATAGCGCCAAAATCGGAGTGATGAACCCGACGAGCGATGTGTTGGTAGCTGTGGTTTGCGTGAAAAGTCAGTAAAGGCCCACGAATGCTATGGCAGAACCGATGATGCCGAGGTATAGAATCATCCCAATGGCAAGAAGTGTGAAATGCATTGGGACGCTCGATTCCGTTAGAAGACCTAGGGCGGATAACGCCAGAGAACAAATCGCAGATTGAACCAAAACGCTTACAGGCGGATCAATTTTGTTCGCATATCGTTTTGCCACCACATTAGCCAATGCCGCTGAAGCCGTACTCCCGACCACCGCAATGCTCCCCAGGAAAGAGGTACCGATAGCAAAATTCTGGTTTGCTAGGTCTCGCCAGAAAATTGCTATCAAACCAGCGAAAGAAGCTACGATCCCCATGGCCTTTAGTTGAGTTAATTTCTCGTTAGCGAGAAAGTGGGCGAATATAACAACGAAAAATGTGAGCGTAGCGGATAGAACCGCCGCTAAGCCTGAGGAAATGTACTGTTCGCCCCAAAACACGAGGCCATACGGAATGGTCAATTGGAAAATGCCTAGAAATATCATCAAATACCAAGAGGACCGCTCGCTCGGAGTTCTGCCGTGAAGGGCCTTCACCAAGAGGAACAACACAATTGTTGCTGCCGCGAATCGGAGGCCCGCGAAGGTGAACGGAGGAAGAAAGTCGAGTCCGATCTTGATTCCAAGCCAAGTAGAGCCCCAGATTAAGCATAGGGCAGCAAACACGATATGGGGCCCCTTCGACGGCATCGTCGCAATCCTCATTGGTTTCTGAAAAGCCGACCAGTCTGCCTTGCCCGTTGCTTCTCATTTCAACGGAACCAGGCGCTCATACGCTCTTCAAGGAAGAGCTGTTTTTCGCGTAATCCTTCCGCGCTTGGTGGATTGGATTCCCATGTTGGATTTGGTTCTGCGTAGAAGCTGGCGCGTACCGGTGCTGCCTTGCCGCCCCCTACCTCCATGAAACAGACGCCGTTTCCCTGAAATTCTTCTCTTGTTGTTGCACCCTTAATTTCATGAATCAAATTTGCCGCAACTACCTTACCTTGTCCTTCAGCAAGGATTCCTGCGCGTGGAAGCAATTGTCCCTTCGGGGTTCGAGGACCAGCACAATCCCCGATCGCGTACACTTGGGGATACGACGTGGTCAGCGTCCTAGCGTTAACAGGTATCCATCCTGACTGATCAGTCAGGCCCGCCTCTCTGACGACCGATGGCGAAACATGTGTCGGGATTCCGAAGAGGAGGTTGTGTGAAATTTCCTTTCCACCTTCGGTTAGGACTGATCTTGATCGAACTTCTTTCACTCTCTCGGATGGGTGATACTCAATTCCCCTTTCCTCAAGTAGACGCGTGACCATCCTTCCCGCCTCCGCACCGAGAATCGTTAGGGGCTGAGGCTCCGGCGTGACGATTTGGAGTTTCACGTTCTCTCGCACTCCTTTCTTCCTGAGAATGTCGTCGATAATCATGGATGACTCGTAGGGTGCGGGTGGACATTTGAATGGCAATCCACATACTAAGATTGTGATAATGCCGGATGTGGCCAAACGGAGTTTGTCTCTAATTTCTGCACAGCCGCTTTCGGTGTACAAGTTCGTCGCGTACTTCAAGAACCCAGGTGTAGAGCCGGGGGAATAGTCCGCACCTAAAGCAATTACTAGGTAGTCGAACCTGAGTTTTCGTTTATCTACAACGACCTCCTTTCCTGCTACGTCTATCGACCTGACCTCTCCTTCGACGAAGTCTATTCCTTTCTTGGCAAGTAGTGTCCTATTTCCAGGTCCATCTCCAACTTGTCTTGTGCCGTTCAGCACCCAGAGTTTGGTGAGTCCCATGAAGAAGAGAGGTTGCTTGTCGACGATCATGATCTTGTGGTCGGACCCTAATCCGCTGCGAAGGGTGTGCGCTACGGAGAGGCCACCGAATCCGGCGCCCAGGATTAGTATTTGTTTGCCCAAAGCGAGTCTTCTGGCACTAAGTATTCCCAGACCTTAGAAAAGTTGCTGCGCTGAGGCTAATCTCGATCAACTAGCGAATGTCGACTACTATGACCGAAACTCTCTTACCGCATCCTCGTCTCCCGATTTTCTGGCAGACGATGAAGTTCTCGAGTATCTGGCCGACATTGGTAATCGCGGAGGTATCAAAGGCATCATATTTGCTGTCGAATTTTGCTTTGCATTCCATGCATCTTAACTTTACATGGGTTGTCTTCTGCTGACTCATGCTTGATACTTCGCGCTTAGAAGTCAGGTAATGTGGGTGCAATTGAAAAGCTTTCGGTCGGTTGTCTGGTTGAGGAGTTAGCCGCGGGATTCGTAGGGTTAATTGCCAGTCGCTTGAGGTTCACAAGAAGCTCTCCAACGCATGCTAATGCCGCCTCCAACTGCTCTTGTGTGCTCCCGTACCGAATCTGTAAGTATAAGTCCACCTTGAATTGGCCGCCTGGAACAATCAGCGTGTTTTGTGACGCGGCGTCAACACGAACAGAGCATGTGTAGGTGTAGAGTGTGACAGAGAGGATTGGGCAAGGAAAATCAATAGCTGCATCACTTCAGCATCAGGTATTCTTCCCTTCAACAGTCCGCGAGAAGTATCCAGCCATCATTGCAATCCACGGAAGAGGAACGAATGAGAACGACCTCGTGCCGCTCGTCCTCTCCCTTTCCCTTCCCAACGTGATGTTGGTATCACCTCGTGCCCCATTCCCATTTCCCTACGGTGGATTCGTCTGGTATGATCTTGCCCACGAGGGTGTCCCAGAGCCTAACTCATTCCGCACCAGCATTGACATGCTTCAAAAATTCGTTGGAGAGGTGAAGGAAGGGTACCCTGTCGATTCGGAACGAGTACTCCTATTGGGGTTCAGCCAGGGAACCGTGATGGCATATGCAACCGCACTCTTAGATCCGACATCATTCCTAGGTGTTGCCGGGTTGAGTGGCTATATTCCCCATCGGTCAGGTTTGCCTTTGAAGCTGACCAATCTGAACGGCTTTCCGGTCTTCATATCTCACGGCAGCGACGACTCGATCATTCCCGCCCGATTAGGGCGAGAGTCTGCCGAACTTCTCAAGCGTGCCGGCGCGACGGTAACCTACCGAGAATATCCTATGGGGCACGAGGTAACCGAAGACACAATGCATGACCTAAGCGAGTGGTCACGCAACATCTTCTCGTAGCGGTTATGATAGCCGAATCCATTTGGACTTCTCTGGGCCTGTTCTCTGTACCTTTGGCCTCTTCCCAACGTAATATCCGATTAAGAAGGCTGAAGGTATGTCGACGAAAGATGGATGTGTAACATTGTGACTCACAACACGCCACCCTATGTCAAGAAGGATGCCCAAAACTGCTAGAATCTGGGACACTCTAACCCTCGGAACAACCGACGAAAAAGCCTCGACAAACTCATACGCCAACCTGAATCATCCCACAAGCTCTTCGAGCGAATTCGAGAACGTCAAGCTCAGAGCGGCTTTAAGCATAATGTATCCCGTGACAAACGGGGAACCACGGTACTTCACCCTAACTTCGGGAAAGGTCAACAACCCGCCGCGCCGGGGAATTCTTCCCGAAATGACCGTAAAGCCATACGGGTACGATAGTGAAATCCAATCCTAGCATTAAGAAGATCATAACGATACTAGCATCAGCCTGTTCGTAAGTAGGATACGCTGCGTAGATAGCAAGGGGAGTTAAGAGCAGGAGGCTTCCGTAGAGCCCGTTTGACATTATTCAAACGCACTCCGTTCGACCACGCCGGCTAATTTTTCCGACGCCCCAAGGCAATAAGTGGGTCGCGACTCAATGAGGGTTTGCTTCGTAAGCTGAACATCCAAGCCTAAATATCAGAGCTCAAGTTCTAGATTTGCAGTAATGAAAACTGACGTGTTGATTGTTCGTGCGATCACAAGCTGCCAATCTCATACTGAGGGCACTGGCAATAGTTGCTGTTGCCTCGCTTCTGACAGTGCCCGTCACATTCGCCCAGTCCCCAGAAGTTTCTGCCGAATGGGCATTGTTTAACCAAATCCTCATAATCGGCATCGCCACGGGAATAGTCGTTTTTGGAATCATGTTTTACGCTATCATAAGGTATAGGGAGAAACCCCAAAAGGCTGGTACAAAGTAGTGCTATCGAAAGGCCACGCGATAGAGCTCCTAGCCGTCCTAATCACATCAGTTGTTTTGGGTTACATAGGAGTAATTGCGGGAATCAACCTGATCGCTATAGACACTCCCCCTCCAGGTTCGCTTCATGTGAAAGTTGTGGCCCGACAATTCTATTGGACGTTTGATTATGCACCAAATAGTTCTATCACGTTTCCGAATGGTACAATTCGGCAGTTTCCCAACGGGACGAGCATTCAGAATATATTCTACGTTACGGTTGGCGAGAATGTGGACTTAGAACTTGTATCTCTAGATGTGGCGCACAGTTTCTTCATTCCCCAGTTAGGCATCCATATCGATGCCATCCCCGGACATGACAACCACTATTGGTTCCAAGCGGACACTCCGGGCCAGTACATAATCGAATGCACTCAATTCTGCGGCACCGGGCATTACACGATGATAGCTGAACTTGTAGTAGTCGCATAGGAAGCATGGTGCAAATGCAGCTTCTAGTTGCAGAAGAAAAAGAAAAACCGGCGTTTTATTCAAGCCTCAAAGGCATCCTCACCACAACACATCACACCAACATAGGAATCCTGTACATTGCAACTGCATTCTTCTTCTTCTTACTCGGCGGTGTCGCAGCCCTCCTGATCAGAACCCAACTCGCCGAACCTGGCAACGCCGTAGTGACGCCGGAAGTTTACGACAGCCTCTTCACAACGCACGGCACTACGATGATATTCCTGTGGGTGATACCCTGCCTCATTGGTTTTGGAAACTACTTGGTTCCCAAGCTGATTGGAGCCAGGGACATGTACTTCCCAAGGCTCAACGCGTTAAGCTACTGGCTCCTTCCGGTCGGGGGCGCATTGATTTGGTCGGGCCTACCTGATGCTGGGTGGACTGGTTATGCCCCACTTTCAGTCTATTCCCCCGGCTACGGAATAGACCTCTGGCTCCTTGGGCTTATGGTTCTCGGAATCTCGTCCTTACTTGGAGCTGTGAATTTCGTTGTTACGATCTACAAGTTACGTGCCCCAGGCGTATTGTTCCGGAACATGTCCCTCTTCGTGTGGATGATGCTCGTCACAGCTTTCCTAATCATTGGCGCCACTCCAGTCCTCACCGCCGCTCTGCTAATGCTCTTTATGGACCGTAATCTCGGAACCGGTTTCTTTCTGCCTAAGCTAGGAGGCGACCCGCTGCTTTGGCAACATATGTTCTGGTTCTTCGGGCATCCAGAAGTCTATATCATGATAATACCTGCGTTCGGGTTGATATCCGAAATTATTCCGGTAATGTCACACAAACCAATTTTCGGCTATGGAATGATTGCGGGCTCGGGCATAATGATCGGCGTCTTTGGATTTGGAGTGTGGGCACACCACATGTTCACATCGGGACTATCGGACATAGCAAGGCTGCCGTTCATGGCCATGACACTGGCCATTGCCGTCCCATCCGGAGTTAAAGTGTTCAATTGGATAGGCACTATGATCGGGGGAAGGATAAGCCTCAAAGTTCCGATGAAGTACGCAATCGCGTTCATCTCTACCTTCTTCTTCGCTGGCGCTACAGGCGTTTTTCAAGCAGCGATTCCCGTCGACTACCTGTTTCATGACACATATTGGGTGGTTGGCCACCTGCACTTGATGCTCTTGGGCGCTTCGACGCAGGCGATCTTTGCCGCGTTATACTTTTACTTCCCGTACATGACGGGGCGGATGTATAATGAGAAGTGGGGAAATATTCAATTCGTAATTACTGAGGTCGGCATCTACATGCTATTCTCAATGATGCTACTCCTAGGATTGGAAGGTATGCCAAGGAGATGGTACACTTACCCACTTCAATACGCAACACCAAACCTTCTCGCCAGCGTCTCCGGGTTTCTGATTGGGATTGGCGTGATAATCTTGGTCATGAATCTACTCTTTAGCTGGCTCCGAGGGCCAAAGGTCACAGGAAATCCATGGCCATGAAGTTGACAGCGTTCCAGTTTGTGTCTCTTGCCACTGCGATTTCGGTTTACATCTTGATTGTCCTTGGAGGTTTCGTATCCTCCACCAGTTCTGGTTTGGCCTGCCCAGATTGGCCACTATGCAATGGGCAAGTATTCCCGACATTCACCACGCACGTGGTTATCGAGTACACCCATCGAGTGTGGACGCTCGTGGTCACTGCGCTAGTAATTGCAACTACCGTGTTCGCATGGAAGAAATATCACTGGGAAAACAAAGTCACTAAAATCGCAACGCTAACATTCATCTTACTACTAGGCCAGATAATTCTTGGAATGATCACGGTGGCCACCCGCACATTACCTTTAGTGGTGACGTCCCACCTAGCTCTAGCGGCTTTAGTCTTCGCAAGCGCGTTAACGACTAGTTTTGTCTCGCTGACGCAAAGAGGTCAGTAACGCAATTGACGAAGGAACAGGTCGTAATAGTCTCTTTTACCATAGCGACTGTTGCAGTGATAGCAGTTATACTCCGTGCGGTGCTCACACGTTAGCTTGCGCCGACGGCTGCTCTGCAACCACTTTCCCCTGTAACGCAAGAAGGGCCCGAACGGTATCCGCTGACGCGATCAAGTGGCCGATCCTAAGTTCCTCTCCTCGACTAGCAAGTTCTTTCAGCATTTTGCGGGTTAATTCGTACGGGCCGGCTAAATAGTTGGAACGAATTCCCTTTCGATCCTCCCTCCAAACTGTTACGACTTCACGATCTACCCGGAACATGTCGAACGAATCCCCGGTCAAATGGTGCTCATATTCACCCGTAGCAGTCAGGTTGAAATCCGCAAGGTTAAGCTCCATAGCCTCAATTGTCACAGTAGACGCTGCGGTAGACGGGCCGGTCGTGTGGGTCCCCTTTGTTGTTGAGACGATGTTCTCGGAGCTTATCTTCGGCGCTGAAGGTATTTGCCTCAGGCTGGCTTCCTCTTGTGCACCCAATCTTCCAATTGAAACGAAGATTGTGTATGATAGAACTCCGAATGTCACGAGTAATACTTCAACCCACCACCGCGCCTCATTGTAGGTTGAACGCAGGAAGACCTGTAACACCAGGTCTGCCGCAGAGATCAGACCAAGAAGCGCGAAGAAGTATCCGAGGTACTCTATGGTCTTGTAGAAGCCTGGTTTGGGTGGCGTCGCGTCTTCCACAATAATTTCGACCCCAACGTCAGGCCTTGCTGAGACTGGCTGTGGCGCAGCAGTCGAGGTGGGGGTTATCGGTTTTAGGAGGTAGTAGAGTGAGACGAAAACTAACGCAGACCCACCCACAAGCAGATTCGCAGCTAAGAACTGTGAAGTAAATGCTCGCGCACCAGGAAGGCCCGACGCAATTAGGTTGAAGGCGTAGTCGACTAAAACGAAACCTAACGCTAACCCCACGCCCTGGAAGAGACGCCGCGAAACCATTGATGATCGAACCCTGCGACAATTAACTAGTGGCTAATAAAAACGCGATTTTAGGTGGGAACAGATCGCAAATTGGGTTCCCCCAAACCTTATATTTGTTGCGGCTTCGCAGGGCGAAAGGTTCCGCGAAATGGGAACAGACACAGACACGCCACCTACGCACCCCGAAGATATTGCGCCTGAATACCTCAAACATAGCGCCTGGCCAGTACTCATCGCTATGGCAATAGGGGTTGCCATGGTAGGCTTGTTCCTTCTGGTGAAGGGCTTCATTCTGCCAGCTGCTATTTTGATGATGCTCTCGTTTGGCGCCGTATTGGGAGGATTTCTGTATAGCGATACCCGGAACTGGAGGTCTGCGGTGTCGAAATCAAGAGGCCGCATCCCACCTGGAACTAATCTCGGGCCGTTTCCAGTTGACATAAGCTTGACGGTTCAACTGATAATCTTGACTGAGGTACTTCTCTTTGGTGGCGCCTTCGCCATGTATTTCGCCATCAGAGTACAGTTTCCCTTCTGGCCTCCAGCTGGTGTTCCCATTCTAGATGATTCCATAGCCCGAATACAAACTCTGATCCTGATTTCGAGCAGCGTGCTCGTTGAATGGGCCATTTGGCAACTTAAGCGTGGAAATCAAAGAGCCTTCAAATTCGGACTGATTGGGACCACTTTGCTGGGAAGCCTGTTTCCGATTCTCCAATTCGGTTTCGAGTGGCCCCACCTCATCTTCAACAAAATTCTCACACCTACAAGCGGATTTTTCGGAGCGACCTTCTTCCTGCTCACAGGCATTCATGGCGCGCACGTAGTAGCGGGGGTTATCGCGTATACTTACACGGATATTCGTGCGTTTATGGGGCAATATTCACCTAAGAACTACGGCTTCGCAGAAGCCACAGCTACCTACTGGCACTTCGTACACATAATCTGGCTTCTACTCTTCGCATTACTTTGGCAGGGGAGTCGACTCGTAGGTTGAAGTTAGAGGATTTCGGCACTTTCGTTATCTTCACCGCACTCTACGCAGCCGGAACGCTTGGCCTACCAAAGTTCTCCCTACTAGCCTATCAAGTGAAGATAGGCGAAATCCCGACCGCATTCGTTGCGATATTCGGGTATCCAGCAGTCCTAGGCCTAACCCTTGGACAGTTCATCGCAAACCTGGGCGTTGAAGCATCCCCGATTGCAACGATATCACCCGTAGTTTCCTTCGTCGGATTGTTGGTAGTCTACCGTTTACGCAAGGTGAGTACGCTCGCGGGTTGCATCGCTTACATCATCCTAACATCAGCATGGTTAGCCTACCTATTGCCAATAACGTCAGGCGTTTCTACAACCGAGGCCACACTCTCAGCATTCCTCGGTCAAACGATCGCGGTAATGATAGGTTACTGCGCATACCTCGTAGCGAACAGAATGAGGTCAACCCTGGGGCCACCGCAAATCGAGCAAAGCGCTCAGCACTGACGAAATTTACAATTAAGCAGCGTAATTGCCTCCAACGAAACCAGCTGGTCGTTGAACTTGTGCTCAATGTAGCATACCTCTTCAATTGGGCGAAGTTCTCTGCAGAACTCGTTTACGTCGTGAAAGAACGCGTCCCGCTCTTCCTTTTCCAAGCGTGCTCCTTCCTTATACTCGAGCGGTCTAACACATACATGTGAATATAGCTTCTTGATTGACCTTTACGCAAACAGTTTTCCATAAGCCATCCTCAAAGGGAAAAGCTTCCGCCAAGTAGTTTTTACATATGACCGGAACATCTCATGAGTTGCTATTCTGGTTCGGAGGTACGTAATACGAGCAAGATTCGAGTGGCGATCGTAGGTGTTGGAAATTGTGCCTCATCGCTGGTTCAAGGGGTTGAGTTCTACAAGAACGCGAAAGATGACGAATTCGTCCCCGGTTTGATGCATGTGAAATTGGGCGGTTACCACATTCGAGACGTAACATTCACTGCGGCTTTCGACATAGACAAGAACAAGGTTGGGAAGGACTTGGGTGAGGCGATCTACGCGAAACCAAATAACACGATAAAGTTCGCGGATGTACCACGGCTTGGTGTTCCGGTTCAAAGAGGTATGACCCACGACGGGCTCGGTAAATACTTGAGCGAAGTGATCGAAAAACACCCATCCCATAGTGTGGATGTAAGCCACGTATTGAAAGAGACTAAAACAGACGTTGTCCTCAACTATCTACCCGTCGGTAGCGAATTCGCAACTAAATGGTACGTTGAGCAAGCACTCGACGCCCACTGCGCAGTAGTTAACTGCATCCCAGTATTCATCGCCCGAGAAAAACGATGGCAGCAGATCTTCGAAAGACGCGGCCTGCCAGTGATCGGAGACGACATTAAATCTCAGGTGGGGGCGACAATCGTTCACAGGGTATTGACGCAGCTGTTTAGGGACCGAGGGGTCAAGTTAGAGCGAACCGTCCAACTGAATGTTGGCGGCAACACAGATTTCTTGAACATGCTTGAACGCGAGAGGTTAGAGAGCAAGAAGATCTCAAAGACAGGCGCGGTGACTTCCGTGCTTGACTATAAATTGCCGCCTGAAAACGTGCACATCGGCCCAAGCGACTACGTACCTTGGCTTCTCGACCGGAAATGGGCCTACATACGACTCGAGGGAACAACATTCGGGAACGTGCCACTAAACGTTGAACTGAAACTCGAAGTATGGGATTCACCAAACAGCGCAGGCGTGGTTATCGATGCAATCAGGTGTGCAAAACTCGCATTGGACAGGGGCCTAAGCGGCGCATTAAAGGCACCATCAGCTTACTTCATGAAATCTCCACCCGAACAATTCCCTGACGACGTGGCTAAGCGAATGTTGGAAGACTTCATTCAGGGGAATGGACGAAAAGAGAGACAAACCAGCGAAAATGAGCAAACACGCAGAGTCCGGACGAAGTGAGATTTTCGGAAGCGCTGTCTAAACTCGGATCTGCAGGAGCTTAGAACTATTCTAACCTAACTGAACATGGCTTACGAGGCAATCCCAATCAGGACCCCACCCCCCCTATAGGGGGTCCGCTACTGGTACCTTCAGTCAAGACAACCTCCTCCGTAGTTCATCGTGATGAGTTGACCTGACACCATGACATGCAGCTGGAATCCTCAGCCGCCATGCCTACGCCCCCTCTGCTTAGCCCGTGCGATAACTGAACGATGTACATCCTTCACGGGAACCATGTGCCTGGTTCACCTGTAGCCCAGTTGCCTTTTCAAGCTAATGAAGTCCTGCGGATCCTTGGGTAACGTGAAGTTGTCGGTTGACGGCGTGAGCTGTGAAAAGTCGATTAACAACTTCAGCTTTGGTTGTAGGCTACATTACCTACGGAATATTGCCAAAGCATATTTTGCTCGTCCGTGAAACGGCACTCGGGTTAAATTTGAAACCTGAAGAGGTTTTCGCGGTTCATCCAAGAATCAGGTGGGCGGGATTAGCGACGAGAAAAGGCGGAGTCATTTTCGCACAAATGAGGGAGGGCGTGACAAGCTTGACTCCCAACAGCGACGACCTAAGCGTTCTTGAGATACGATCGCAGTACATCATCGAGTCCGCAGAACTAGAGAGCAAATGGGTTGGAGCATTGGAGCACATAACATTCTGCTTTGAGAAATTTGTCGAGCTTATCGTACCGCTCAAGAACAGTTACGTAGCAATCACCGTAGAAAAAGACGTGCCCCCCGAATCATATCCAAGAATCTCTAGAGCCATCCGCGAACTCGAATAAGTATCCAGATCAACCGCTTTTTCACAGCAGTTTCCGTCAACCGTGAAATTCACGTTACCGATACTCGAGAGCCTTCCAACCCAGGGCTTCAAGGTCCTCGCGGTGCCGGTCGCTAGGTAGCCCACTGCCGCTGGCGATCAAAATACCCATAGCCAGGTATTCTAGGTATTCTTTCACATGACGGGCTGAACTGGGCTCCACGGCGCTCTTCAATCGTTACTTGAAGACGCAGATTCACGGTTTGGCTATCCATGACTAGATTTCTTGGTTGCCCCCATACCCGATCATCATGAGGATTGCGAGCATTGGTAGTCCCAGCGGATACTCTGGGATAGGTGGAGCAACCGTCGTCGATGTAGTTCTGGTCGGTGTACGGCCGGCGGTCTTGTGTCTAGACGAAAAAATAGTCGGTCGCCGATCAGTTTCGGGAACGCTCTAACACACCCCTTCCCAGGCAGCGCATTTTTCGCTCGTCTTTACCGGTATAGCGACGGAGATGGGTGTGGAGAGCTCAGCAAGACATGCTTCGAACCTTGGCTTCCTTCCTGTGATAGCGAAAGAAGCCGTCTCTTCCAGCGACAAGGATGCGCACCTAAGATCGTTAGCTAACATGGGAAAGCTGATGCCCGTTCTGAGTAATGAAGAGATACTGAGCGCTTGGAGTTAGGGCCGCGCAGATTCTGACTAGGAATGGTTTTTGTCTTGTCCGTCGTGCCGGGATAGAAGCGGATAAATATCCTAGCGCCGATCGAGTTCAGAAATCTACAATATCGTGACGCAACGTCGGCTTGGCATGCCGAAGGCTGGAGTCTCGTATTTCTGTTATGGCACCGTTAGGAAGGAAAATGGATTAGGCGACCTAACATGGATGCGAAACCTGTAGGGGTACAAACCCACAAGGCAAAAAACGAAACAAACTCTCATGATGGCACGAATGATCAACGATGTCTAGTTGTCCGGGAGTGTTACGCCAACCGACGTTGCCAGCCTCCGCAGTTCTTCGACACTCATCCATTCTGTTCTTAGATACTCGTAGATTTCCTCATCGCTCATTCCCTGTTTTCTAGCCTCGTTGACTGTATTTCGATAGGCTTCGATCTCTGTGGGGCGATCAACGTACTCCAAAGCATCGTCGAAGAGTTCTCTGCCATCGAAGAACTGTTTCACATGGACCAGTTCATGGATTATGTCCAAGTAGAGATCTCTTTCTTTCCCGTTTTTCAGGTAGTCTGCGCTGACTATTATGTGTCCGTCTTGATCATTCACTCCCATGTAACCTCGCCTTGAGCAGAACTCCACTTTGAGATCGCTCAGGACCTTCTCTGTTTCGCCCCCGAAGATCTCACGCACTGCTTGAACTTTCTCGAAATCAATGAAGTAGTCGGTAAAACGATGTAGGATAATCTTGACCTCTCTCTTTATTTGAACGGCGAACATGCGCGTGCGATACGCACTAACACAAAATAAGTATTAACCCGTCCCAAATCACGAATGGAAACCGTTTTCCTTCTTTCAAAAGCCTCACGTAAGACGAAGTCCAGGGGCGTTAGCGGTCCCGCTGGACGCGTGGTTGCGTCTGCATATCGATCGACGGGTCGACTGGTACCTTGCTGGCGGAGTGTAATTTGTTCCCCAGGCGCTTAACGGCGTCAGCTTGTACTGGACTTGGAGGGCGTGCACCGACGCAATATCGGCAGTGCTTGAACTGTTGACCTGCATCGTCCCAAGAATTCATACAGTGTCTGTTGGTGACTTTACTTCTGTCATGCCCGCCGGAACCGCGCCTTTCCAAGCTGAGCCCTCAATAAGGAGGTTGCCCGCGCGATTGCCTGTGGTCGATGTGCCGATTGACGCAAAGACGCCGGTCCACATATCATTCAGGCAGGCAGCCGGCCAAGGCAGACTGTGACAGAAATAATTGAGAGAGGTATTCAAGCCGAGTTGAAGAAGTACGAGCAATTGGATGTCAATTACATCGCAATTGTAACTCAATTGCGAGCTGTCCAAGCCTGCATACACCACCTCACCGCCCTGGGCAGGGCTGTAACCCATTGATTGGTTCAAAATTCTGTGATGAATGCGGCGCAAAGCAACCCTAATCCGCATCTCCAGCATTTCTTCGATTGCCGTGTGGGATCTTGTCCGTGTTCAAGGCTGTGGCCACTGCTTTGCGCCTGTCGTCGGCATACAACTCTCATACCCGCGGGTGGTCGCTGTATGTGAACAACCACTTGCCCTGGGCATGGTGAAATAGAGAGGACCATTCTACCCGAGGAGTGTTAATGCTGCGGCCATCGCAGAATGTTCCGCTAGTTCTTGGTTGGGCGCACTTACAATGGTGATCACGTCGTCGTTATTTGGAGAAAACGCCTTTCGCAGTTCCGCGAAGAGCAAATCATGGGGTTGCAGGATCCAGCTTTCACGTTCACTCATGGGCATCACTAGCTTCCCGTTCTTGTAGACGAGAGTACATGCACCCGTTGCACCAACCCGAATTGCCGCATCTCTCTGCTCGATGCCTCTGTTGACTAGTTTACCTGACCCCCTAACCAGAACTGCGGCGCTTGCCTTATCCAAAGCCAACTCCCTCGCATTAACCAGCCGAACCTCAGACAACTTCAACCTCAACGACTTGTAGAGCACAATACCGCGTTGTGTTAGCACGCATCCCCCCTTTGCTGTGTCGACAAGTTTCGCTTTTGTAAGATGCCTGATGATGGTACGAACCGCACCTTCGCCCACCCCGAGTTTTCTTGACAGCTCGATCCTTCCGATTGGCCCTTGGTCGCCGATACAGAGAATCGCACGAGAAACATGAACGGCGGTGAAGGCGGGCGCTGGACCAGCGCTCGGCGTCTTCGATACCGAAATGATCGTGTTGAGTATGTTCCGAGATGACAAGGGTCAATCGTCCTCGAAAGGAGTCATCTTTTCTTCTTCGTGGACACCGTTTCTTTCGCTGTCTCGCTCATCTTTCGGAACCGTCGTCTAACCTCATGGAGGGTGGTGTCCTTCTTGCAAAAGGCAATCCGAATCTTTCTCTCTCCCAATGCCTTGTCGTGATAAAGGGCTTGAGCAGGCAAGACGGCTAATCCAACTTTCTTCAGGAGGAAATCGGCAAATTGCAATCCGTCTTTGAACCGCTCGGGGGCGTCTACCAGAATGTAATATGCGCCCTCTGGCCGGTGATATGCAAGCTTTGCTTCTTCAAGAATTTCCATGATGGTCCTTCGCTTGCGGTCGTAGGCTGCGGCCAGCCTCTCGTAGTAATCTGAAGGGAAATTCAGGGCTGTGATTAAGGCCTCCTGCAGAGGGGCGGGAGCGCAAATTGTGAAATAGTCGTGCACTTTTCGTATTGCATTGGTGAGGTTTCCTTCGGCTATTGCCCAACCCACTCGCCATCCAGTTACGCTGTACGTCTTCGACGCACCGTTTACCGTCACGGTTTTGTCATGCATGTTTCCCATTGAACCGAGGCTTACGTGTTTTTTGCCATCGTAGAGTATGTGCTCGTATATCTCGTCGGTAACAGCGATTGTTCCTTCATCCTCGCAGAGATCGGCAATTAACTTTAGTTGTCCCGCCTCTAGGACGCGACCGGTTGGATTATTCGGTGTGTTCAAGAGGAAGAGTTTCGGATGCTTTGTCATAACATTCTTGAGAATCTCTTCATCAAGCTCCAGGCTTCTGCCCTTGAAAGGCACGTATAGCAGCTCACAGCTCGCGAGTATTGCATCTGGGACGTAGTTCTCGTAGAAGGGATCAGTAACAACGATGCAATCGCCGGGATTCGTCAATCCAAAGATCGCTGAGGCGACAGCTTCAGTTGAACCACACGTTACGGTTACATTCTTCTCCGGGTCTGAATCAATCCCGTTATACTCCCTCGCTTTCACAGAGATCGCCTCCCTCAGCCCCCTGTGACCCCAAGTGACCGAATACTGGTTTGAACCACGCCTAATCGCTTCGACAGCGGCTTCAACCAGCTTCGGGGAGGGAATAAAGTCCGGCATTCCTTGGGAGAGGTTGATGGCACCGTACTGATCGCTAAGCCGCGTCATCTCGCGAATGACCGATTCCGTGAATTGACTGAGCTTCTGAGAGGCAGCCAAGGAAACCATCTAGGCTAAAGGACTGCGATCTAGGTTTAAATCAACATCGTCACGGCGGAACAACTGTTTTTCGATTCGATCTTTGAAGACGCCGTCCCGTTACAAGACCCAGAACCAAGACCACGACGATTGCGCCTATCATGAGCCAGTCTGTATTAGACAGTAAGAAAGTTACCGATGCCTGACCGCTCACCTCAGTTTTGACCATCGTCCAAACTCTCACAGTACCAGCGTCGAGCCCCAAGCCGAGTATGTATTGTCCGGGTGCCGTGCGTGTGGAGACCGTAATTTTGACTTGACTTGGGTTGTTCGCGAGGCTCATGAGTGATACACTTGGGGAAGAGAAGGTTACGTTGACGTCTTCAGGAGTATATGACGGCCAGGAGTAAACATAGGTCCCGTTCCCGGGAGTTTGCACGCCGCTCGCTGACAAAACCAAACTTGTCTGCCCACCAGGTTGCAGGTCCAAATGGCTTTCCGAGGCGTCTACGGTGAAGGGGATTGTTTGGTTCGCGTAGACGACTCCAATCTTGTTACCACTCCATTCAGTAAACCACACATTCCCATCCGGCGCCAAGGCGATCCATAGAGCGGTGCTGATCGGACCAGTTGGGATAGCGAACTCGACCATTTTCTGCGTGCGTGGATCTAGAAACCCTATGCTGTTGCCGCCATGCTCCGCGAACCATACTTGGCCATGACCGTCTAGCAACAGGTCGTTTGGTATCGATATTGGATAGACTTGGGGTGGAGGTTCGTGGGTTGGATAGCGGATTATCTGCTGGGATGTGGAGTTGAACTCTACAATCCAGTTCCCACCGTGATCAGCTATCCACACGATTCCGTCTGGTGTAATCGCGATCCCGACAGGGGAACCAACGTATTGTGTGGGGTCTATTGAGGAAAAATGGTACTCGGTAAACTGTTTCGTTTGCAAGTCGAAGCTCGCGACTGACTCGTTGTAGGCCTCAGTAAACCATAACGTACCGTGACTATCGAACGTTAAATCCGCCGGGCCCGCAAACTGAGTGGGAACAGCATACTCCTGAAGTTTACCTGATAACGGATCATAGGAACCTATCCTATTTCCCAACAGCTCTGTAAACCACAGTCGGCCTTCTGCGTCTGGGATGATTCTAAACGGGAAAGATCCAGGCGTGGGAATAGTGACGACTGTAAAATTTCCGTCATTCGGGTTGAATCGAATCAGCCTTCCGTTCCCGCCTGCCTCGATCGCCCCTCCTGGGCTTACGGATCCTTTGAGAGAGTATTGCGTTACCCAAACAGCCCCGCTCTGATCAACAGTTATCCCCCACATATCTCCCACCCCAGGCACCTTATACTCCGTGAAGGCATCCGTTCTTGGATCGAATCGACCGAGTTTACTCGCATTCGACTCAGTAAACCAAACAATTCCATTTCGATCCACAGTCAAAGCGAGCGGGGCCGAATTGGGGGTCGGCACATCATACTCGTCGATGTACCGGGGTAATGTGGTAAGTGCTGCGGCTGAGTGCTGAGCCACGGCGGCGCATACGGTAGCGATCGCAATAACGAGGATACAAGCAGTTGCTAAGTGGTAATGGCTGGTGCGGTGCTGATTCTGGTTATCTCGCAACTGTTAGCTGCGCCAGGGATGGAATCTCCGATGGATAGACAAACTTTTCTACGAAACGATGCTGGGTTTGCTTAGTAGTGCAAGCCGCAGTTTTCGCAGTAGAATCGGTTGTATGCCGGTATCTCTGTAAGACGCGAGCCGCAATTCGAGCAAACGTATACGTCTCCCAAAATTTCGAACACCGGCGTCTCGTAGACCAATTCAACCTCGTTATCCACAAACTGTTGTTCTTCAGACAAGAGAGAACGCTCGCAATTGTCTAAGCGTGGCACATTCAAAAGACTTTCTAGAGGAGGCTACGGCCCTATCTGAATCCCAAAAATGGATGGGGATGGGGTTGAATAGCGAATCTGAACAATCGATTTTTCTTCAACAAGCACATTAACCCCTTGATGTATCAGACCCGTAGGGGCCGTAGTCTAGCATGGTTATGATACGCGGCTTGGGCCCGCGTGAGTTGCTCGTATGGCAACCGCGAAGCCGCCGGTTCAAATCCGGCCGGCCCCACCAACTCCATGTAACACTCTCTGAAAGCCACGGTGCAGAGCGCAATACGTAAATTTGCCAACTATGGCGTGTAGTTATGGACAAGATGACTTCCCCCACCGCCCGGCCGCCGGCTGCAGTGGTGGCCAAGACGACTTCCCTCAGCGCCCGGCCGCCGGCAGTTCAGCTGATAAATATTACGAAAGCCTATCGCGTGGGTCATACAGACTACCCAGCCTTGAGGGGCATAAGCTTGAAGATTGATAGAGGGGAGTTTGTTTCCATAATGGGGCCATCGGGCAGTGGCAAATCAACACTCCTCAACGTGATCGGCGCCCTCGACCGACCTACGAGTGGAAAAGTGATCATTGACGGCGTCGACATTCGGAAGCTAGGCGAGGACAGCCTCGCTCTGCTCCGGAACCGCAAGCTTGGATTCATATACCAATCGTTCAACCTAATTCAACGGCTCACGTCAATAGAGAATGTCGAGATGCCACTAATCCCTCGTGGGATGCCGGAAAAGATTCGGAGGAGCAAATCGTTGAAGATGCTCAGTGCTGTGGGCCTTGGAAATAAGGCGAACAAGCGACCCGCTGAGCTTAGTGGTGGAGAACAGCAACGGGTCGCAATCGCCAGGGCCTTGGTCACTGCACCTGCCCTCATCATCGCCGACGAACCAACTGGAAACCTCGATTCAAAGACCACTAGCGAGGTAGTTGATCAATTTGTCCAAGTAAACAAGCAATTCGGCACGACCGTACTCGTCGTCACACACAATCCTGACATCGCAGAGAGAACTCATCACGTGATCACGATTCGAGACGGTCTGATCGAGAAGGAGCAATACCTTCAAAGGCTAGATTCCTACTCACTGGGTTGAGAAACATGCTGATTACTGATATGTTCAAGCTGGCGGCCAAAGCGCTGTTGGACCGGAAGATGCGTAGCGTCTTAACGATTCTAGGAATAACCGTAGGCTCCGCGATAATCTTAGCGCTAATCGCAAGCTCAGCTGGACTTAACGCTGGCATCACGGCTAACATCGCGAAAACCGGAGCGAATATCCTCACCATACGAAATTCGGGAGGTTTCTTTTCGTCTGGCTCGTCGAACACTTACCAGCTCAGTCAAACTGACGTCACCTACTTGAAGGGGATCCCGAACGTTGTTCATGTTTATCCTTACTATTCCTTTGGCGCCAGTATCCAGAGCGGGGGCCAAGCGCTTTCAGCCACTGCAATCGGAATAGATCTATCATCTCTGCCGATTTTGTATAACGGAATAGCGGTTGCTGAGGGAGCCATTCCTCTTACGGGGGATACTACTTCCGCCGCGATCGGATGGGCGACAGCAAACCCTGTTTCAGGAACGGCGACAGGCCTTCATCAATTGGTTTCAATGTCCCTTACCGGGATCAAGGGTTCCAAGGGAGCAGTCTCCTACGCGGTTCTTGCACAAGCAATCCTTGCTCAATATGGGACCGCCCTCTTCGCGAATATCGATGACACAGTCTTCATGTCATTTCAGGCAGCTACGGTTATTTCCAGGTCGCCTTACTTCACCGGAATCTACGTGGTCGTTGACAACGATGCTGATGTCGCGAACGTTCAGACTGCACTTACAACATATTATGGAACCAACGTTCGCGTAATAAGCCCCGGACAGATTCTAAGCTCCCTTGAAGGAGTCACTGGACAACTGACGATTTTCCTAGGCAGCATTGGAGCAGTGGCGTTGTTCGTTGCAACCATTGGGATAGTGAACACAATGTATGTTTCTGTAATGGAACGCACGAGAGAAATCGGCATCCTAAAGGCTATAGGATATCGACCGAAGCAAATCATGGGAATGTTCTTGTCAGAAGCCGCGCTGACTGGAGTAGTGGGAGGCATCACTGGACTTATGCTCGGCTACGTACTCTCCTTCTTGATGGGAGGGGAACTCGCCGGTTCAACCATCTCTTTTGGCCGCGGAGGACCCGGAGGCGGTGGCGGAGCAGCGATTGTGCCGGTTTTCTCTACAGGACTCATAATCTTCGCACTCACATTCCCAGTCATCCTGGCCACGGCCGCTGGGCTTTACCCAGCTTGGAGAGCCTCAAAGCTCAACCCGGTGGTTGCACTAAAGTACGAATGAACGCCTAACGCATTCCTCTATCGAACAAACTAGGCCCTTATCAGGTCCGTGGTGTCTACATCCCTTTCGGAAAGACGAATGTTTTGACAGAACTGGAAGTAGAATAACCTACACACGGCTCTCTTAACGTGTCGGATACTTTGAAACGATTCCCAGGGTCTCCTCGCTACCCGTCCCTCTACTACACGGAGATTCGTCACAGTTGCAGCTCTTCTCAGCTTAGACGATTCAAGTCTCCACGCGTTTCTTTCTTAGCTGATCGTACGTAATGCTTCGTCTGAAGTGCCAAGAGTGGTAACCGTGATCAGGAAGACATTGGTTTCTCAACAATTTTGACCGTAGGCTGAACTGCAAACAGTAATCCCAGTTTTTCGCGTGTGTGGGTCTACTGGTACGCGCACTCACACTTTTCGAACGACGGACGACGTTGGTAGGAAGGAAAGCTAACTGTCAGATGTTTTTCGGATTCCTAGTCCTGCGTTTGATTAGTCCGTAAGCGATTAGCATGAAGATTGCTAGTAGTAGGCTTAGCGGATATTCAGGAATCGGCGGCGTGACTGGGTCACCGCAAATAATAACACCATTACAACCTACGCCCCATCCTGAATCAATAAAAACAGACACAAGAAAGCAGTACCCGTCCTGGGTCGCCGAGATTAGCGGCTAATTGAGAGGGCTACTAAATTAGTAGGGCCGCCAACATCTTCGCAAATTCCAGACTTAAGACACTGGCTTCCATCCAGAGGTGGCTCTGACAATTAGCTGTAGGAACACTTAGCCTGTGGTGGAACCAAAGAAAGTGTTGAAGAGGCTACGAAGGAACGCCAAAATGAGTCCAATTACGCCGAGACTCTGAGGCCTCACCACAGTTTGAGATTGCTTTATCACCTGAACTTGTCCAGTGGCAGCGCCGACTATTGCGCCCATTGGTTTATTCTCGTCGCTCGCGGACACGCTCACTGTGATCGTGTAGTTCCCCGGGGTGACATTCGGCTTGAAGACGATTAGAACACTGAAGGGCCTTGGAATGTTCGGGTCAACTTCTCCCACGAATACGCTGTTCTGTGGGCCAGGAACGAGCGCGGGAGATTCAACCGTGACGTTCGCCTCGTAGGATGCGAGGTTTCCGTTGTTCAGTATGTTCCCTGAAATCGTAGTATTTCCTCCCTGGGAAATCTCACTTGGCGTAACAGCAATGCCGTACACGACCAAGTTGATATAACCCGTCACTGAAACCGCCAAGAGATGCGTCTCCTCCGTGTAGGAAACATCTCCCAACTGCTTGTAAGTTCCGGTAACAGTGCCTTGATACGAGCTACCGGCTGAAGAGGATGGCACGTACACAGGGAACGTGAGAGTAACGCTTTGGCCATACTGGATTGAGTCATAATGCCAGTGACCCCCTGAACCAACCAGGACTAGAGGGGCCGGTAAGGAAACCTGAATGTCGACATCGTAGATTGCTATGTATCCAGTATAGTTGTTCGTCACAGTGACCGTCATTGTATTGTTCAAACCCGCAATCAAGCTTTGTCCAGTCAAAGAAACCGTCAGATGCGCAGCGCTTTGGGCGTGGGCGTTAGGCAGTTGCGTAAGCAACGGCAGCAACAAAAGAACCATGACGGACAGGATTCGGCGTCTTGTAGACCCGTTCAAGGCCTTATTGCTCCTGAAGAGCTCTTATTCTCTTTTCGAGTGTTGGATGTTTAGCGAACAAGCTGAATAAGGGATTCGTGCCAACCGAACCGAACAAGCAAGCCGTTCCAATCGACCTGTGCGTCGTGACATAATTCTGGGATTCTCGAAGCTTTGAAAGAGCAGATATTAGTGCGCCTCGCTCAACGAGGTCGGCAGCTGTCCTATCCGCAAGGAACTCTCTCGCCCTGTAAACGGCTGGCTCAATTAGATGGCTCAACGGATGTGCAAATAACGCAACTCTAGCGGCAGTCGCGAATGACCGCACTGAAAAATCATTATTCTTCATATGCGACAATTCGTGTGCAAGACAAGCATCTAGCTCTTTGGCGTTTAGTGATTCTAGCAGTCCCACTGAAATTGCCAACACGTATTGCCGCTTCGAACGCGTGATGAACGCGGCTGGGTCTCCCGAATCAATCAAGGTTACCTTTGGCGGAACGACCCCCATAGTTCTTGAAAGCCTTTCCACTGATTTCGTTACTTTGGGTGGTGCGGTCTCGAATTTCATTTCTGGGAATAGCTTTGCTAGCGGAAGGTGGGACTTCCTGAGTTCTAAAGACAGCGCAACGCACACAGCAGCGACGGTGCCTACTGCGGCCAAGCCAACGTTTAGTGTGAAGAAGAAGGATAGCAAGTGGCGAACCTCCTCGCCTTCCACGAACGAGGGATCAACCAGCTCGATGTGCAACCAACTTGCGATTGACTGCAAGCTCTCAAAGAACATGATCCCTAGGACTGCTAGAAATGCTATGGACTGGAATCGGTACGACCGTTTTACGATGAAAGCTAGGCCCAACGCGGTGATTGAAAGGGTTGAGAGAATTAGCGTTGGGAGCCATGCCTCATGGTTGATGCCGAGTGGTCCTATCAGAACCCATGCGGCCAACATGAGGACTCCAGGAGGGTGTATCACGTGTGCGGGTATCATTTGTGTGGGCATCATGTGTGCGTGTATCATTTGTGTGTGTAGCGTCCGTATCATTGGCCTCACTCGCTCTTCAGCCTATTCAGGTACTTGGATATAATTCTGCGATCTTCTGGTTTCTCCGCCATCCTCTCAGCAAGGTATGCTACCGTCACGTCGTTGAAACCGCGAAGTAGGGTTCCCATGACGTTATTCACGACGACGTGTCTGAACGCGTCCTTGGAGAGGCGTGAGGAGTATAGGTAATGAGGGCCACCCTCTTTCACCAGTTTTCGCGAAAGAACACCCTTCCGGTACAGCCTGTCCAAGATCGTAGCGACGGTTGTGACGGCGATTGACCTGCTGCGTGAGATCTTCTCATGAAATTCTCTAACAGAGAGAGCTGTGGGTGACTTCCATAGTTCTTGGAGTATCGCTGCCTCCAGATCTCCCAATGCAAAACGAATGTCTCTATTATTTGGGTGTAGAACTTGCAATTTCAAGGTGATCAGTTCTCGACTACCGGCTGTAGTTAGCCTTATATAAATTCGTTTGACTCTCCGCGTAGCATGGTTAGATTGCGATGCCAATAACACCAATCATAATCCCCATGGTAGTGGCCGGGGTGACGTTAGGTTCTCTGCTTGTATCTCAGACTCGAAAGATCTCCAAGAAGAAGCTCTTAACCGCTTCTCTAGTATCCGGCTTGCTCAACACCGCATACGCCTATCTCGTCTATACACTGGCTCCCCCAACAACCTTCACTCGTACTGGTGGCGGCGCATTTACTGGTGGAGGAGCATTTACTGGCGGCGGAACATTTACCGGTGGCGCAGGATTTAGAGCGGCCGCAGGAGCGACTTCAGAAACCTCCTTCCTCCTCTCATCGTTCATAACTGGTTTCCTCATCGTTCTCGCAATCGTTGTGGTCGCCCTGGCCTATGTGCGATTCAAAGGCGGCAAGTCTGAGGAAGAGGAAGCGACTGAAACAGATGAAACTGATCAAGCAGATCAAGCTGATCAAGCAGATGAAGCCGAAGAGAAGAAGTTAGAAGAAAAGTAAGCTACACTCTGGATGTTCTTATGTCCGGCTCCTCTGCTGGGCGACCAAGCATCAAACAAATCGTCGCAGCAATCATCTTATTGGCCTTGATTCTGGCAGAGGTCGCCGCCAACCCGGCATATTCAAGCGGCACCAACACCAACAACACCTCATCAATTGGCGTATCACCCGGCAAGTTCGACCTGCCACTTGGGAACGACTTCCCAACATTCGGCACGGTAAAGCTGAGTTACCCGGACAGCGCCATCTTAACAAACGGCACCGGAGACCTTCTCTTCAACGTGACCCTGAACCCGCTCATGCTCAACCCTACCTCCGCTCAAGTATGGTCTTCTTCTCCTTCTGCCTTTCCAAATCCCGAAGTTCAGGTATGGGGCTCAGGATTTTCCCCGGAGGATACGAGTTGTACTTTGTCAGGGACACCTGGGTTGGTGTTGCCCCCAACTCCCCCAACTCCCCCCTGTACGATTTCAGGAGGCATTCTAACCGGCTCGTTTAATGTCGGAAATGTACCGGCTGGATCATACATTGTTACTGCAACGGGCTGCACCGGGTCACCACCATGCGCCCCCGGGGACGATTACTCTTCAGCCTCATTCACCGTCTCTCACCCGTCACTTGTTCTCAATCCATCGTCAGGCCCGGATGGGACATCTGTTAGCGTGTATGGCGTAGGATTCAATCTGAATGACAATTCTTGCTCTTTGGCCGGTGAACCGCTCCCTAGTCCTACTCCTACCTGCACGATTGCCAACGGCATCTTAACGGGTAGTTTCACTGTGCCAGTTTCAATTGGTACGTATACTATCAGTGCGCTAACGTACGTTGGTTCATCTCCCGGGATTGATACATGCGAAGCTACGGCTTCATTCACGGTCAAACCCCAAAGCATCACTATCACCATTCCGAACCCGCCGTCTGGTGCTGTGACGACATCCGTTTCAGTATCCGGTTTAGGTTTCTCCCCCAGCGATACGAGGTGCACGTTGTTTGGGAGCATCATTGCTAGCTCGAGCTGCAATATTAGCGGAGGTGTGATAACTGGCTCTTTCATAGTGAGTAGCGTGGCAGCGGGCCGATACACGATTACTGCGATCGGCAGTCCTCCTACGGGTACTCCAACTGATTCGGCAACGACCAACTTTCAAGACACTACGCCTCCTTCACCACCGATCTCGACCCCAGTTGAAATCGACATATACATCCCCCCTGACTTCTCCGGGTTGACAACAAGCAGCCTTTGGACCAGTTTCACAAACAATTACGACTCACACATCATCCGATTGTCAAAACAATCAGCCTCTGATCAGATTGGGCCTAATTGGTGGAAAGTTTCCGTTTCGGTTATCGTCACCAATAATCCAAGCGACGTGAATCCTGAAAAGCAGACATTCCTAACGGATCAAACACAATACATCAGACTCTTTCAAGTAACGTCTCCCACGACAGCGGGAAGGTATTTCTTCAAAGCATTCATAAACGGTAATTCAATCGGAGCGGGAAACTTCCCCACTTTGGTAGTCAAAGCCAGTCGGGACCCCGCGTACATTTCCGGCGTCCTGCGAGACTCGGGCTACCGGAACGCTTCGAGAGCGGGACAACCAATAACTCTGCCGAATGGGACAGGAGCCCAAGTGTTGGCAACGGGGTATGATTATCTTGGCAGATCGGTCTCCGCTCAAACTTTTATCAACTCGACTGCTGGTGGGCAATATACCTTATTCGGGGTGGCGCCCGGAACTTACAACATAACTGCTTACGCTGCGGGTTATGAGCCTGCATACAGACCGTGGACTGTAAGTGTAGCTGCTAGTCAATCGCTCGAGGGAGTGGACCTGTATCTTACAGAGAGCGTAATCATTTCCGGAACGGTGTTGTCCAAGAACCCGGAGGGAAACTTGATTCCATGGGGAACGCTTGCAGGGATTAATAGCACTACTTTTTGCCCTACGGCACCAGTATTGCGAGCGATCAACATCGACCTTCTAAATCTGGCAGGTAGTCCTGTAGCATCCACATCAGCCCCGTACGGCACGACAAGTTTTACGGTTCCCACTGCAACGTCATTCGATTTTGTGATTCAAAACCAATTTGGTTTCGACGGACGGATCCCACAAGACTACGCTAACTACACTTCAGGCGGTGGATGGGGCGACTACCTACTCGAAGCTTACGTAACATCTTACATTCAAATCGCAGAAGTTCGAGTGCATGTGGATAATTCTACCGCGGACACAGAAACTGTGTTACCTCTCATCCGAACAGGAAGCATTACAGTGACTGTCCATTTCAGGTATTCAAATAATATACTGATAGACGAACCACTAACGGCCTTCGACAACAACGGTCAACCTGTCCAGGTTGGCGGTACGCTGACTGTTTCAGCCTACGATCAAGAGGGCATACTCAGGGCACAAAATGTGACGTCCGTACCACCAGGCAGTACGAGTGCAACTGTTGACTTGATAGGTTTCAGCAACACTAGGCAGGCAGGTCTTTTTTCGCTATTCTCACAGAATTATGGCCTCCGGCCAGGGACGTATTACATCGTGGCTCGTCTTACGTCCTCTCCGGTTTTTGCTGGGTTTGCGAACCTTGGAATCCGTGACATATACTATCAAACAGACATTGTCAGAGCCACTATCGGCCTCAGCACAGACGAGCTTCTAATCAGTCTTTCAATGTACCGCGCAGGAGGCATTTTACTGGATCTCCGCTCGATCAATTATCAAATTCCTCCTCTTGATCCGAATTGGGCGTACCCTGGATCGACAATTAAGGTGTTGATTATAGACTCAAACGGAAACGTTTACCAAGCAAATACGACACAACCGCTGGACTCAATAAACGCAACGTTTGCTTACGCAGGGCTTGGCTTTTTGGGAGGGCCTGGCGGAGGACTGCTTAATGGCTGCTATACGGTAATAATCGAAACCCGCGGCTATACTCAGCAGCAGTTACTCCACGTGTGCGTCAGGCTTGGGGCTATTTCTGACGCGGCAATTTACATGATTTTGAACCCAGTAATCGATCTAACTATATTCTTCAGAGATGAAAATATTCTCAGCTTAATTGACTCCACTTTGCCGTTTGCGCAACCGATTAACAATTTGACTGCCACGCCGACGCGCATCGAGGTTTTCGATGATCAAGGACGCTTTGTTGCAGCGAATGCTACGTATATACCAAATTATACAAATTATACAGATAGAACCCGAACTTACACCGCCCACTTTATTTTATCTGGGTTCGACCTTTACTACGGCGACCCTCGGCTGATTTGGTCAGGGTTCTATGATACGACAGATGGAGCGAGCCAAACCCCGGGTGGCTTAATTCTATACCCATGGAACATGTCGCCTCACACGTACACAATTAGAATATGGGTCGATGGATACTACCAGTTACAGCCCTTACACGTAATTGTTACCGCACCCCAGAACGTTTCCGTAGTCACCGTCATGGATCGTGCGTCCCGAATCTTCGGGATGGTGATGGGGCCAGATTACTTCGGCGTTTCCCGTCGCTTATCTTGGGCAACGATTACGCTTGAGCCAAACAATAGCACCCTCACGAACATTATTGATGTTCAGCCGGGAGGCTACACAACATCTAGTCTCGATGGGTCTTTCCAAGTATGGGTTCCTCAGGGAACTTACGGGATGGGAGTGGCCTTGGAGGGATACGCAACGTATTCGGCTCAAGTTGCCGTCCCGGAGGGCTCGAATATGTATATGTACATCTGGTTGGACAACTACCAACCCTCAAGTCAACTTATTCTGACCGCTACCTCAAACGCTCCGAATAGCGCATTGGGTATCAAAGCGTATTTGCGGCAAGCCCCTCAACCTTGGATTGAGCCTAGTTAAGCCTCAATCCAATTTCTTGACTGGAATTTCAATGCCACGCCAACTCCGTCTCCTTATTTCGGTCTTCGTTTCGGGCGCCGTGGTGATGGCGCTTGAACTCTTGGGCAGTAGGCTACTGGCTCCAGTGTTTGGGAGTTCGATCTTCGTTTGGGGCAGCTTGATTGGTGTGGTTTTGTCAGCGCTGAGCACAGGTTACTATTTGGGCGGGAAACTGGCGGACGTGAAGCCCAACTTCAACGTACTATCGATCGTGATCTTCCTTTCGGGCGTAATGGTTCTGTCGCTACCTGCGATCGCCCCGCCTCTCTTCGACCTTGCGATAAGGTTGAATCTTGGTGAACGTTACGCGCCACTACTCGCTACGACCTTATTGTTGGGGCCGCCAAGCGTTCTTCTGGGTATGGTGTCGCCTTATGCTATTCGACTGGTAGCTGAGGGTTTTGAGACATTAGGCAAAGTCTCGGGCAACCTTTACGCCCTCTCGACTGTAGGGAGCATAGTAGGGACGTTTCTGACTGTCTTCATCCTAATTCCGCTTTTTGGAGTTAACAAGATCATTTTTTTGTTAGGGATTGTGTTGCTGATCGTTGCCTTTCTTGGTTTGAGTTATCGGTTCAAGTTTCTTGTTCTTCTCATCCTAATCACTCTCCCGTTCGCTGCGCCCTACATGGTTAACCGTCAGTTGACAGTTGCCACCTACACGTTGGCTTTGGGTGATACAATCTACGAGACTGACACTCCTTACCATCATCTAATTGTAGCAGACGCGTATGATCCTTCAACTCAGTCTACGATACGCTATCTCATAATGGATGATAATCTGCACAGTGCTATGGATCTGCAAGACCCCAACCGAACAGTCTTTCCCTACACCGACTACTTCCACATCGGGCTCCTGCTTAACCCGAACGTAACTCGCGTCCTTTTCATCGGGGGAGGCGGTTTCACGGGCCCAAAGGCCTTCTTGAGAGATTATCCAAACGTGACCGTCGACGTCGCTGAGATAGACCCGGAGGTTGTGCAGGTCGCGGAACAATATTTCGCTGTGAACGCTAGCAACCCGAGGCTTCACATATACATCGACGACGGTCGAGTATTTCTTCAAAGCACCACGCAAAGATACGATCTCATCGTGCTCGACGCCTATTCCAGGAGCTATGTCCCATTCCAATTAATGACCCTAGAATTCTTCAAACTCATAGACTCCCACCTAACCTCCAACGGTATCGTGATCTCTAACCTAATCTCGGGAACAACAACAAGTAACGATCAGTTACTCACCGCCGAAACCACAACCATGAGCCAAATCTTCCCAACCGTCTACACGTTCGCAGTACAAGGCGCGTCAGACACGGACCCACAAAACGTGATAATCGTCGCCACCCTCTCAACACATCATTTGAGTGTCACAGATTTTGAGGAACTCGCCTCGACAAGCACAATTGTGAAGATTCCGGGTATGAATGACTACTTAGCCAACTACTTCACACCTATCGGGGACAACCCACCGATACTCACAGACAACTACGCGCCAGTGGATACAATGCTCAGCCCGATTAGTGGATTACCAATCACTAACGACCAGCCTCCGCTGATAAGTGAACAGGAGGCGTTGCAAGTCTTAGTAGGGGTCGTAATAGTTGCGGCGGTGGCAGTCATTTTAACGAAAAAGAAGTTTCTATGAGAGGCTAAATCTTCGAGGCTGCCCGAAGCTCCTGCATACTCCTTCGAAGCTTAGCCTGTAATCGTGCATTACGTGTGCGTGATCTCTCGCATGCTCGGAGTTCTTGCGCGATAAGCCGCTTCGATTCTTGTGGGTTAGGGCTTCCGCTAGTTCGATACATGCGAAGATGCCGGCCGAGATCCAACGCCTCGACAATTGAACTCACCGTGTGAGGGCGGATTGGCCTTCCTAAGGCTCGTTCCCAATCTGATCGCTTCATGTCTTTGAACGTCATGCCTCGACTGAGAGCTGATCGCGCTACTGAGCCAACCAGGTGGTGAGCGGTCCTGAAGGGCAAGTGTTCTTTTCTTACTAGTAGGTTGGCAATTTCCGTTGCTGCACTAAATTCCAGGTATCGCCTACTCGACAACTTACTGTCGACGGCTATCCTAGGTATAATTTCGGTGAGGATTCGCAGGCAGGCTTTGAGTTCGTCAATCGACTCCCAGAGAAGGGGTGTTACTTCCTGGTAGTCAAGGTTGTAGCCTGAGGGTAGACCATGCATTATTGAGAGGCCTGAATTGAAATTGGCTGCGATTTTCGCGCACTTTGCTCTGGTTAGCTCGAGAGGGTCAGCGTTCTTCTTTTGTGGCATGATACTGCTCGTTGAGGCGAACTCGTCAGGAATCACTACGAGCCCGACTTCTGCTGAGCTGTAGAAGATTAGATCTGTTGCGATACGGGAGAGATCCGAAGCTATGAGGGCGCAGTTTCCCAGAATCTCTAAGGCGAAATCCCGGCCCCCAACTGCGTCCAAAGAAACATCCACAAGCCCATCAAAGCCAAGCAGGCACGCGATCAAACGTCGATTCAACGGGAAACTTGTTCCAGCCAACGCCGCGGCTCCCATAGGGGAACGATTAACTCTCCTGTAAGCCTCGGCTAGCCGATCTATATCCCGCGACAGAGAAGCGTAGTTTGCAAGCAGATAATGTGCGAAACTGATTGGTTGTGCGGGCTGAAGGTGGGTATAGCCTGGGAATACGGTGGCGATATGTCTCTTCGCCGAGTTCAGGATTGAGAATTCGAGGGCAAGTATTTGGTCCGAGAGTACTAGGATCTCATTACGAAGGTCATTCTTATGGCCGTAACGACTTGGTCGTTCCGACTCTTGCCAAGGTGAAGAAGACCTCCCACCTCTCTACTCGTACGTTTCGTGACAGAATCCTCAATCACCACATGAACATCTTCAGCGTTTCGTTCAGGGAAATTGTAACCTTCAAGCTTTCTCAGAGCCCTCAAGATCCTGCGGGCGTCAGCTTTCTCGATGGCACCAGATTTCACCAGCGCAATCACGTGCGCTTCGTTGACTAGAACCGTTGAGAACGCTATTCGCTTGTCGAATTCAAGCGATGAGATAAAATTTACCACATCTCTTCGCGTGCCTTTCAGCCGGCCACCCTTCAGAACCGACGACATCTCCGGTCACTGCGTAGCAGCTGACAGAAGTGGTGAGCCACTGGCCTTCTCAGCGAACCTTGCGAGCGCTTGGGCGTAAACTTCGATACATGCTAGGTACTCTGAGATTCTGACATGTTCGACCTCGGTGTGATCAAACCTCGACTCCCCTGGGTCATAGGCAAACATGGGAATATTCTGGCATTGGGCGAACAGGTTCATGTCGCTTGTGCCGGTCTTCTTGACCATGGCAACCTGGCCTCCTTTGACTTTCCTAATCGCCCACCTGAAAGCTGAGACCGCTGTAGAATGCGGAGAACCAAGGAACGCTTCGGTCGAGTCCTCGAAATCTACTTGGATTCTCACCTCTGGTCGATTTGCGTTGTATCGGGCTGTGAACTCCTTGATTTTGGTAATTAGATCGTTCGATGACAATCCAGGCGGGATTCTCAGATCAACATCTAATGTCGCACGCGTCGGCACACTGTTTCCTAAATCACCCGCTTCAGCGCGGGTGACACAACCTGTTACAGCTTCAAACTTGGATGGAGAATTGTTCCTCAGCACTCCCTTTTGAAAGGCTCTCCAGAACGCGGTTGATTCCTCGTAGCTGCTGGCGGAGAGCCAGGGTGAAGCCGAATGGCCTCCATTAGTGGTGAAGGAGGCGTGCAGTTTGAGGCTTCCCTTGTATCCTATGATCATATTCGAGACGCCGCTCGGTTCGCCGAATATCGCCATCGCGTACTGGGTTTGATCACCGATTATCGCCCGAATACCCTTGCTGCTCGTTTCCTCCTCCACTACGGCAGCTATGGTAATTTGGAAAGGGTATGAACTTCTTTTCTTTGCAAGAGCAGCGCCGACGATCATCGCAGCTAGGGATGATTTGGCGTCGACGGCACCGCGGCCGTAGAGCAGATCGACGCCCTGTCGAATTGGTATGTGGCCGGGAACGGTATCCATATGACCGCAGAGCAGGATCCGCGGACCTTCGTCGCCAAGGATGCCGACTACATTTCCAACCTTATCAATTCTCGCGGCGAGCCCGTTAGATTCCATTTCCTTTTGCAGGAACTTAGCAAGATCGGCTTCAGACCCGCTTGGGCTATAGAGTTCCAGCATTCCCTGCAATAGTCTAACCGGGTAACCTTGCAAGCTCCTCCTTCTCCAGGACCTTCGGCAGGGTTTCGAGAACACGATCTACGTGCTCAGGTTGGATGCAAAGTGGTGGCAGAAATCTGAGAATATTTCGTCCAGCATCGAGCATCAAAACACCCTGCTGTAAGGCATCCAAGATCGTTTGGTGAACATCAAAACGCGTTTCAACAGCTAGCATAAGGCCGAGTCCCCGATCATCTCTGATTATCCGATGAGCACTCTTCAACTGCAGAAGGCCAGCCTTGAAATATTCACCAACTTTCACCGCGTTATCCACTAACCGTTCGTCAAACAGAACGTCGATTGTGGCGGACTCTAATTACTCTTAAATTCTAGGCTTTTAGACTGATTGGGTAGTGTGGTGCGTGTTGCGGAGCAAGCGCATTATTGGACCCCTGTTACTTCTCCTAGGCTTAGCGGTGTTCTCGGTTAGCCTGAGCGGGGCATGGGCAACTCCAATCGTCACACCATCAACCCCCCAGGCCGGGACCCCGTTCACCATCAGCGGGACGACTGCCGGCGGAACTGTTGTCATTCTGTATTCTGGGTCAGTCTGTACGGGTTCATCCACCTTCATTGGTTCCAGTCCCGGTGGCTCGTATAGCTTTACTGTGACCGAACCTGCTGGTTCCTACAGCGTGTCTGATGCGTCTGGTTGCGTTCACTTCACAGTCGCCAGTGCCTAGCGGGTTTTGCTAGTTACCTTCCCACCTGGGTTGGGTGCGCGAGATCAGCACGGGGCAAGTTCGAGTTTAAGTTCGGGTGAGTTATGGAGCCTCGGGCGGGATTCGATCCCGCGACCTGCCGCTTTCTTGGCTTTTGTTACAAGGCGGCCGCTCTCTGGTCATATCGATCTGCCAGGCTGAGCCACCGAGGCGCAACGCGAGTATGAACACTCGTGCTTAAAATTCTCACGACCCGCCCTAACTATTTCTGCCTGTAACGTTTTGCGGCTGCAACAAGGGCGGTTATTGCGGGGAGTTCTTCTCCGGCCAGGAGCGAAAGCATAGCGCCTCCAGCCGTGCTCACATGTGACAGCCTCTCTGAGACGCCGAGAATTCCTGCGTAACCTGCCAAGTGACCGCCCCCGATAACAGTGAACGCATTGGTATTTGCCATCGACTCTAGGATAGCCTTAGTCCCGCTCTCAAAGCCCTCCTCTTCAAAGACACCCATTGGTCCCGAAGCCACGACCGTTTTTGAATCAGCAACAATCTCTGAGAATTTCTCGGCGGTATCAGATCCAATATCGAGCGCCCTACCAACTTTCGCCAATTTTCGAACGGGTATGTCCAGACGCTTACCCTCCATTGACGTTCCGAAGTCAGTTGGCAACACGATGCGTTTCTTGTACTTTGATAGGATATGGTTAGCTTTGAGCACCTCGTCAGTTGCAGTCCCTAATTCTTCCTCGTCTGCCTGGCCGAGCTTGGTGCCGGTGGCTTTCAGAAACACTTTTGCTACGTTACCTCCGACTAGGACGCGGTCGGCCTTCCTTGTTGATAGTATGTTTTCGATCACTGGAACTTTATCCTCCACCTTCGCGCCGCCGAGCACGTATGTGCTGGGCCGAGCTGGATTGCCCATTAGCTTCTTGATCGCGGAAAGTTCCCTTTCCATCAACCTTCCAGCTGCGGACGGGAGAACATAGGGAAAACCTACGAGTGAAGCCTGCGATCGATGAGCCGTCGCGAAAGCATCATTCACATAAAGATCGAAGAGCGGCGCTAGGCGTCTTACGAGGTTTGTTTTCGCGAGCTTCTCACCCGTATCTTCGAGAATCTCTTCGGCACAAAACCGAACGTTGTCCAACACCACGACCTCGCCCTTCTTCAAATCCCTCACCGCCTGCCGCGCGGCGGGCCCCATTACGTCGTCTACGAAAGTAACTCGTTGAGAGCAAGCTTTCTGTAGGAGCCCTGCGTGTAACTGGAGGGAAGTAAAATCCCCCATCCCCGGCCTGCTTTGATGGGAAAGAACGGCGACCCTAGCCTCCGACAAGGCGTCGAGAGTCGGTTTGGCAGCAACGATTCGTCCATCATCAAGAATCTGATTGTTGCTCGGGTCAAGGGGTGCATTGATGTCTAACCTTAACAGCACGGTCTTGTCTCGCAGGTCGAAGTCGTCGAGGGTTAGATATTGGAACTCCATGCTGCCGAAACCCCACACGCGTTTTCAATCATACTAGCCCTTCCACTTAATGCCTTTTCGAAGCGTGACATTGATCGATCGGGAACGTTTTTACCTAGATTTCCGGTCTTCTTGGCGCGTGCCGGGGTGGCTCAGCTGGTAGAGCGCCAGCCAGGCTTAAGGGACGAAACTCATAATCTGGAGAGCAATGGGCCCAGAAGCCGCGGGTTCGAACCCCGCTCCCGGCACCAAAACTGAACCCCCGGTTTGAGGAAGAGATTCTAAACTTCGGACTATGGATGGCAAGAGAAGGCTATAGGCACTCAACATGCTACAGCGCCGTTAAGACCCTAAAGCGGGTGGGTAGACGTGTTAACATCCTAAACCCCGAAGCCGTTAAGACATTTCTTGCCAACGTTTCATGGAGTGAAGGCGGCAAGGAACGAGTAGTCAACGACCTAGTACGATTCTACGGCTACAAACACATCTCATTCGACAAACCCCGATACAAACGAGTCCTAACCCTACCCTTCATCCCAACCGAAGAAGAAGTAAACCAACTAATCTCCAGCATGGGAAAGAAAACAAGCTGCCTACTTCAACTAATCAAAGAAACAGGGTGTCGGCCGGGTGAGGCTTGGAACGTAAGGTGGGTTGATTTTGACTTCGAAAGGTCCACCGTATCAATCCGGCCAGAGAAGAACAGTAATCCAAGGGTTCTGAAAATAAGTAACCGACTAATCGGAATGCTCGGCTGCCACCCTAAGACTTGGAGTTTAGTCTTCAGGAATCCGGAGATAGACGAAATTAAGACGCTTAACTGGATGCGGAGAGGCTTTCAGAGACAACGAAAGCGAGTGGCAATTAAACTTCAGAATCCACGCCTAGAACAGATAAGTTTCCGAACGCTTCGACACTACAAAGCGACGATGGAATACCATCGAACCAAAGACATACTCCACGTCATGCGGCTACTCGGCCACCGTAACATAGGGAACTTGTTCTTCTCAACTTCAAGATCTATTTGACGAATAGCTTTCTTTCGCAGGTTCGATCGCGGTCCGCTAGCACCTCATGCCCATCTTCTGTGACGAGCACTTGTTCACTCGCTCCCATGTACCCCCACCCGGGTAGAAAGTTGATTGAGATATAGTGAAAGATGTGACCCGGCTCCAGGACAAGCGAATTGTTGGGTTCAATTGACATTGTGTTTGCCTCGGTCCAGTCTATTCCATTTGAGTATCCGATTCTTCCTTGGCAGTCAAGACCCATCTTCACAAAATAGTCTCTAGCCGACTTGTCCACTTCATGCGACGTTTTTCCAGGCGCAGTTGCTTCAATGGCTCTATTCAGAGCCTCGATGCTTGCTTCGCATGACCTCCTCACAGTAGGGGCAGGCTCCCCGAAGGACACCATCCGGATCATGCTTCCAACATATCTCTTAACGTGCGCTCCAGGCTCCATGTAAACGACATCACCCTTCCGAATCCTCGCTTCCCGCCTTTCGGCTGCCCAGACCCACTGGTGCATCTGTAGGACATCTTGCCCAACTCTACAGAGAACATCAGGCCTCTGATAATCAGCGCCAAGATACTTCATTTGATACCTCTCAATCGAGTCTTCAATATCCTGCTGACTCCATCCAACCTCCATATCGTTTATCGTAGCCATCAACGCGTCCTGATTCACCTTAGCAGCCTTAAACTGACATTCCTGTTCAAGCTTGGACTTCACGATTCGTATATTCTCAACGCGAAAATCCTGAATCTTTGCGTCTGGTAGCAGATGTTGAAGTCGATTATGGTTCTGGAGGGTCATTAGACGGAAGTTTGCTCCAATCTTCTTCCCCGCGAGTCCATGTTCTTTGAGAGCCTCAGCAACCTTACCCATTTGATCATACGGATTGATCGGACCCTCATCCAAGTACTCCTTCCAGTTACTGATCCAAGAAGAATACTTGTTCGATGATGCTTCAAGATGGCGAACAACCATAATCGGATCCCCGTCCCAGATGATTAGTTGGTTGTCGCCGGGGCCTTGCTCCTCCTGGACTCTCGTACCCGTTAACCAGTAAAGGTCTCGAGTGCTCTCCAGCAGTGCAACGTCAACTCCGGCGGAGCGCATCGCTTCTCTTACTCTGCGCAAGCGGTCCTTGTATTCGGACAACGGAAACGGCAACTCATACCTTTTCGGTTCACGAATTTCAGTCATAACATCATCCTTTCGAACCGTTATAGTTCGTAGCTAATTCTGACGTTCGCCGTATATGTTTTCGCCAAGTATTGTAAGGAAGGTAAGATGTACACAAAATTCAATTTGGCTGGAACATCGGGGATAGACTAGAAACATCTTCGATCTGCTCCAAATGCTTGAGTTTCTCTAAGAGGCGCGTACCCAGATCCTTTCCAAGGATCTCTGTAATGAGGTCAAGACATTTGGTGTGAATCTCCTCTTTCGAGACTGGATTCTTCGGATTCCCTTTTGGAACTTCCTTGTATTTTGAGAAAAGCTCATCTTCGGTTGTCACAACGTGGACAGTACTAGGCATGAAATCCGGCTCGAAGCCGTGCGTTTCCGCTTTCGTTTGAGCCTTTTGGTCAAACGTAACTTCTACCTCCGCGCTAAATCTAAGATATTCCTGAGAGGACAAGTTCTCTTCTTGATACCACCGGGATTTCTTAACATCGTAGGCGACCATGGTGAGTGGATAAGGAAGCGAGAATTCCGCGTCCACAAGGTTGGCAGGTTTGGGATTCCCGAAGGTTTCTAATGCTCGCACTGAAGCAACTGTAATCTTCTTGATCTTTCTTGGATCCAATTTGTGTTCTCGTATTAGTTCGTCCAACGCATCAAGTGATGTATGGGTCCACCTGCAGGCCGGGTAGGGTTTGAAAGACACATCTAGAATCCTGAACTTGTCCAGACTCGAAAGAAATTCTGGTCTGAACCTATCAGAGCTTGCCATAACCCAGAACCCGTTCCCTCCATCAAGTATGGACTTATTTCCAATCCAACCCTTTTTTGCGAGCATGGCGGCAAGCAACCCCGCTTCTGCCGGTCTCGAAACATTGTCCTTCACGAAGGACACTTGCCTCCCCTTCTCGAGCGGATTACCGAACTTGCCTGCATGTGGTATGGAGGCCCATGGAGCAGCGATTCCAAGGGCATTCAGCATCTCATCAACTTCCAACCCTAGAATCTTGCCAGCAGCTGCTACTGCGCCGAAGACTTGAGGCGTCCCCACGCCGTGAACAATTTTGTATCTCTCAACTGTTGGTTCGCACGCTAGACTAACACGCTCAGACACCTCATACCCCGCTACAACCGCCGTTACCAGATCCTTACCTGGAATTCTCCTGCTCTCTGCCAATGCGAGAGCGGAGGGAATCACTGTAGAACCAGGATGACCGCCGGGGCTCACATCGTCATAATCCAAGCTGTTTGCAAGAACCGAATTTACAAAAGCGGCTTGAACGCTACTTGTTCTGTGAACTGTCCCAAGGATTGTGGATTCGGTTTTTCCTCCAAGCCCCATAATCAGGTCGATTGTTGTTTTTCCAAGCGAGTTCATCGTCCCGGCTATTGCACAACTCGTATTATCTTCGATCAGCAGCTTGGTTTTGTCGATTACTTCTGACGGCAGTCTGTCATAACTCAAGTTGACGATGTACTCAGCGATTTCTCTAGTAGCATCCATTAGACCATCAGATTTCCAATGCAACGGCACTAATATAAGAAACAGAGACCGAACTTCATTTTCCAGTGACTATGAGATCTTCCAGTTCCCTTGGATAGTAGTCTATGATTTCGCAACCATCTTCCGTGATAACCACAGTATCGCAATGCCTGAATCCCGCATACCCATCCACGTACAATCCAGGTTCAATTGTGAACACCATTCCGGGGGCTAACGTGGTTTGATCGCCTTCCACGAAGAATGGAGGTTCAAAGTGTTCCAAGCCCATCCCGTGCCCACTTCTGTGGTGGATCACAGTCTTAGGATTCAGCCCCGCATGTTTGACGACCCTCACTACATTCCTATGTACTTCCTCGCACTTCACGCCTGGTTTACAGGTCGCGATTGCGGCGTTCTGCATTTTGAGCATGATTGAGAAATACCTCCTGAATTTGTTATCCGGTTTCCCAACGTACATGGTGCGTTCGAGATGATTGCCATATCCACCGACCATACCCTCAGCCGCCGTCTCAATTGGATCGTGTAACCTAACTCTACGGTTAACCAGAAGGCCGTGGGTGTACGCAGTTCTGTGACCTGCTTTGAACCTTGCCCACGCTGGATACCATATCAGCTCCAAGGGCTCGTAACTTGGGCCTAAGCTCTTCAGCATGGCTGACGTGGCGTGATACGTAGCCTTCGACGAAATCTCGATCTCAGACCTTCCCACTTCAATGAATTCCTGAAGATAAGTGTGAGCGAGGTTTCCCCACCTTGCAGCTTCCTTGAAGAGCTCAATCTCGCTCGTTGACTTCCTTGACCGCATCCTGTCAATTATGTCTCGTGCAGCGATGAAGGTCGCGTCCGGAAGTTTCTTAGATAATGAACCCCCCTCATACCCTGGCAAATCTGGGAGAGCTGACGAGTCGAAGCCTATCTTCTTCTTATCGACTTTCCTACGTCTAAACGTCGCAGCTATGACGTCTAGGGGATCCTGTTTCCCTGGGTACTCGAAGTAAGTTACCACCTCCGATACGCCCACCGCCCCTCTCTCTTTCAAATGCGTCTGCTCGAGCTTTGGGATTATGAGGACAAGTTCATCGTTTTTGGGAATTAATAATCCAAACGGCCTGGAGCATGCGATGAACGGAAACCCTGTGACATAAGAAACTCTGAATGGATTGGATAGGTAGAGGGCGTCTAGTTTTCTGCGCTTAAGCTCCTCCTTTATGCTGTTAATCCGCTGCAAATGCTCTTGTTTCGGAATGCGCAGAAGAACCATTTCAGACTCGGAAACGGAGTAAGTCTACGGTGTATAAAAGACTACCAAAAGCCAGATGCCATATGCAGAGTCGAACAAGATAACTTGCAGATGCCTCAAACGGTGTGGACAACCGCACCCGCGAAGAGAGTCGCAGGAACTGATCTGATCGACAAACAACGAGGTGAGTCCCTCCACGTTTCAGCTTCAGTTGTTGCGAAGAGGGCGTATCGTAGTCGTGGAGCAATGTCAACCGTGATCTGATGACAAGATTTAAACCGCGTAGACGCGCATTCTGCATGAGATGAGAGAATGAGCACGGCGAAAGTGGCTGCTACCAAAGTAAAAGCAATCAGCATTATTGTGATAATTATAGCGATTGCGATTATCGGTGGGCTGTACTTCAGTTCTGCGCCTCCTCATATTTCTCTCAGTGTTTCAACATCGACGAGTGTGGGGACGGCAGGAACGCCTATCGCATTTAACGTCGTACCGAGTGTTCCCTCAGCCACTGTCAGCAATGTGACCTGGAATTTTGGAGACGGTTCATTTCAAGCTAGTGAGTCAAATACGACGCACGTTTACGAGAACGGAGGACGTTATCTGATCTTGGTACAGGCGACTGTAACTTCTCAGAGCTTTTTGCGTTCCTTCACGACGACAGCGACGAATGGCGTTGCCCTCTATTCCTTGTTGGTTCAACCATACCTGACACCCGACCAAGCTCAAGAAGGCTCTATTCCGATCATTAGCTTTCGACCAACACTGAATCCTACTGCACCTGTGTTCAACGTAGGGGAGGAAGTACATCCGATTGGCGACTTCTCCGAGCTCCCTGCCAGTTCCAATTGGACGATTCAGCAATACAACTGGAATTTCGGCAATGGAGAAAAGCAAGTTGTGTCGGCCAATTCCAGTTCTCTTCCATCACAGGATGTGACGACATCTTACATGGATTCAGGCATCTATCCACTTTCCTTGACCATAAACACAACTAGTTCATTGGGAGCGGTGCTTAGCCTGACCACAGTTCGTACCGTCGCTATACAGTCAAGTACTTTGCCTTTCTCTTTGCTCACTAGCAGTGCAGCCGTTGTGAACCCGGGTGTCATAGTAGAAGCTTCTATAGAGCCAGGCGGTCCAACCACGTTTGATCCCCAGCTGTGTGACGACGAAGTATCAACCGAGGTGATCAACAACCTCTTTCAGACATTAGTGTTGTATAATGAATCTTCGTCGTCGACATATATCCCCGACCTAGCCGCGACCCTGCCAACGCAGCAGAACGGTGGGATAAGTCCCGATTTCCAGACCTACACGTTTCAAATTCGTAATAACCAATATTTCTCTAACGGTGATCCTGTCACTGCTTATGACGTATGGTGGAATTTCGCACGTGGCATTGCCTTCGCATACGGGACACCGGGCACTCTTAGCTGGGTATTGGATCAGTTCCTGGTCGGATATCCAAACAACACTTGGTCAGTCGCTGTTAGCGCAGTTACTTATGACAACGCGTCAAACACCGTCACGCTTCACTTAAACGCACCCTTGGCGCCGGCATTGCTCTTTGGAGCTATTGCCGGTTTGGGTAACGCTGCAACTGGGATAACCGACCCGGTGTATGCTGAATCTGTTGGAGCAGGCTTCAACCAGGCTAACTGGGTAGACTACGAGAATCAGGCCAACGCAGGGTCCTATAATACGCAAATGCAGTGGGGTTCTGTTGGATCTGGGCCTTACATGGTAGGATTGTATACACCAGGTCAATCCGTGGAACTCGTACCGAACCCACATTATGGAGGCGTTCCTGGAATTCCAAAGGTAAACGATACGGCCATTATAAATTGGGTTAAGACACCGGACACCGCGTTGTTGATGCTTCAAGATGGGCAGGCGGATCTCATTGGTGGGATAGGTCTCCCTCCATCAGACTTACCATCAGTTCAGCACCTTCAGTCTAGGGGGCTTGTGAACATCTACAACTGGCCAACAATGAGCTATGATTGGTTTACTTTCACCATCCAGGTAGACAAGGCTCTTGAGGCAACTCAATTTGGATCTGGATTTACTGAGCCTGCTAACTATTTTGCAGATCTGCCAACAAGATTTGTCTTCGTAGATTCATTTGACTATCAAGGGTACCTGAGCAATATTCTCGGAAACGGGAAATATGATGCGAATTTCGGCTCAGGATATGCGGGGGTTATCCCGCCTGGAAGTTCGTATTACGTGCCTCCAGACCAACTTGGCGGTCTTCCAACACAGAATCTTAACGCTGCAAAAGGCAACTTCTCAATCTCAGCATGGCATGATTCGAAGATCACTGTTCCCATAGTTGTCCCTCTAGGCGATCCAGTTACACTCGCGGCAGCTGAGGAATGGGGACAGACGCTTAGCCAGATAAGTGGTGGGAACATCACAGCGAAAGTAGTCACGTTTCTGCACAGTAGTATACTGGGCAATTGCGCTGCAGGCGCAAATGGAATGGCCGTCTACTATGAGAATTGGAATCCTCCCTCCTATCCTCATCCAACTAACTGGTGGAACGGGGAGCTGCAGCAAGGATCGTACTTCCCGGCTGCAAACGGTTGGACGACTTCGAATTTTGCATCCCTACCTCCGCCTAATCCGAACGGTCTGGTTCAGGTGAACGGATCAATGTATACCCAGGCTCAGGTCTGGAAATGGCTGAATGGCAACATCACGTTGGGAGATACCAGCGTCGATCCGGCCGTCATACAGAGGGCCTACACAACAGTACAACTTCTTGAAATTGCTCTAGGACTCTACGTCAATGTCATCTTAATCAATCAATTCTGGTACTTTAGGTCATGGTTGAATGGATACCAAGCTGAGGAAAATGCGATGTACAACGGAGCTGGCGGTATTACATTCTTCTGGTTGACGAAGGGCTAAGGAAATTCCACGGTGGGTCAGACGGGCGAGAATGATCAGCTTCAATAGTAACGCTGTTTGTGGGCGCTCTGTGTCACAATAGTATACGCTAGTATTGACGCAGATGATTCTGAAGGAACGCGTTCTATTTTACCAAGGAGTAGGAATAGCGAACATCGTCGCTGAGTAGTCGCAGACAGAAAACTACAGCGAAAAGGCTGCTTCATTTCAGCGCTCTGAGCACGCATTCGCTGAAGACTGGTAGGTCCTCTCTAATTGTCCTTAACGAAGGGATGAAATACGTGACGCCCAAATCTACGTATTGCTTTAGTCTTGTAACACAAGCCTCGGGCGTACCTGCTATGCACTGATTGAAATATCGATCAAGTGAGAGTCCTCGCGGTTTGAATTTTTCGATCTTGCTGATGAGGTCGCTCTTCTCTTCAACAAGAATGATGTCTCCATGCCACGTCTTGGTTATATCAGAAAAGTCTCGGCCCACTTCTTTGCAAAGCTTCCCCAGAATTTTCAGTTTGTGTCTGTAATTCTGAAGCGTCCCTTCAAGAAAGTTGCACTTGTCCGCAAGTTCAGCGACCACTCGGAGGGTCAGCTTCTCGCCTCCTCCACCGATCAAAATAGGAGGATGAGGCTTCTGAACCGGCTTGGGCTCACATATGGCTTCTGATATTCTGAAGTATTTACCGCTGTAGCTGGGCCTTTCCTCCGTCCACATTTTCTTGATGAGAATGATGGCTTCCCTCATCTGTTCGATTCGCGTCCGATTGTCAAAGAAAGGTATCCCGTATGCGTTATACTCCTTCTTGTTCCATCCCGCTCCGATGCCAAATTCTAATCTGCCATTAGAGATCTTATCTAATGTTGCTGCCATCTTGCCCAACAAGGCGGGATTTCTATACGACGTACAGTTCACAAAGGGACCTAAGCGTATGCGCTTTGTCGCCGAAGCCAGAGCACTGAGGGTGACCCAGCACTCAAAGGGGCCCTTCTCGCCCCAGAGCAACTGGTCCATCACCCAAGCAGAAGAGAAGCCAAGTTCCTCGCACTTGCGAGCATATTTCATGATGACCGTAAAATCGTGCTTCTCGAAATATTCAGGAACGAGACTCAATCTTACACCGAATTCAATCTCCATCTACGCTTGCCCTCCGGTAGGTTGGTCAATCGGTATTATGCTAGCCTCGTGAGGAGTCGCCCTAGTTCGCGTAGCCAGATCCCACAAAAACGGACTTCGACCTACTCGTATTGAGCCGCAAATCTGAGTCAAAATACATGATCTACGACTGGATACTTAGGTGCGTTGGGTTAACCACATTTTCAGACAGATGAAACAGATTTGTGCTTGCGCATTGTAGCTAAGCCTCGTTTCTCTGAACTAGCTGTTTGCTGTACAATCGAACCTTATGTCAGCTTGTCATCTAGCGATCTCCTCTGCTCTCTTGCAGCCTCTAAGGGTGGATCAACTTCAGGTGGAATCGGGGACACGTATTGCCTTCCCTTAGTCTTCTGCTTGAACTCACTTCGGACTTCGCTTAACAAATCCGGTTTGGTAAGCAAATCGAGTACGGTGCCCACGATTGTTTTGGAGGCGAATACCAGAGATCTGTGTCCAATTCCCATCCCCGCCTGCGCCACCGCCTGCCAAGAGTGGAGGTTTGTGCCGAGGATGAATGTTTGCGTATAGAACTCCATAGCAGGCGTGACCCAGCTCACGTCAGCGACGTCTGTTGAACTGGTCTCGACTTTGCCTTCGTCCCAAGCGTCAAGGATTTTTCGATCCAAGGCGACTTCTGTCAGCTTCTCCCAGTCTGGGCGTCCCGAATGCCTTAACGATTCTTCCTTTGTCTCAATCGAGATTGTCTTAGAAATCGCATCTGCAAATATCAGCTCTTCCTCCGAATAGGAGGGCGCACCTACTTCCCGCATGTTAGCTGTGACTAGTTCGCTTAGTCTCCGATTTGGAAGCATGTTGTAGCAACCGGTTAACAGCTCCGTTTGATGGGTGGTTCCTGACATCAAATCGGCCGCATCAGCGATCTTAAGGACGCGATCGTAGATCCCTTCAACTTGATCTCGCGTGGGGGCACGAATGAAATACCAGGATCGAGCGTACGAGGGAACGATATTAGGCTGGAGACCGCCATCTTGTATAACATAGTGAATTCGAGTCTTCTCGGAAAGGTGTTCCCGAAGATAGTTGACGCCTATGTTCATGAGTTCGACTGCATCTAGGGCACTTCGTCCCATTTCCGGAGATTCCCCGGCGTGCGATGCTATACCGTGAAAATGGAACTTTACCGTATTCAATGCGTTGCTACTTGCTAGAGGAGCGACGTTCATAGTTCCAGGATGGTGGCTTAGCGCGGCGTCAACATCGCTGAATAGTCCTGCTCGCACCATGAAGACTTTACCTTCATACGCTTCCTCTCCCGGACATCCGAAGAACTTTACCGTTCCACCCACGCGGTTTCCCTCCATCTGTATCTTGGCGGCTATTGCTCCGAAGGCGCCAGAAACACCGTGTATGTTATGGCCACATCCGTGACCCGGCGCACCTTCACTCAATGGTTCTCGGCGCGGCACAGGCTTCTGTGAGAGACCCGGCAGCGCATCGAATTCTCCCATGACTCCTAGAACTGGGTGACCGCTACCGTAGGAAGCTACGAAGGCAGTGGGCAAACCAGCCACCCCGTGTTCCACAGTGAACCCAAATTCCTGTAACAACTCTGAGAGTGACTGTGAGGATTTGAATTCTTGTAGACCAAGTTCAGCGAGCCCCCAAATCCTATCACTCAGCTGTACCATCCGCGGTTCTATCTCAGATATCCAATTCCATGCCCTTCTCTTCAGCGGGACGACATCCAATTCGACATCAACTCCATTTGCCTAACCTCTACACTCACAATCCCACTGTTCATCTTGTAAAGTGCAGTGATATTTATTGACCTCATCATCTATAACACTCATTAGCTATCTTGCCTTGCTCTAGTGGTGACCTTCGTCATGCATGTGCTCGTAGTGAATAATTTTCTCGATCACGTGGAAAATGCTTCTTGGATTGAGGCTTTGCATCATGCGATACGTGACGAACTGCGGTGCTCTATGGAAATCGTTCCGTACACTCATTTTGCGCCTGACTTCGTTGAAAAGCACATGGACAAGGTTGATGCTGTTGTGTTGAGTGGCACAGAAGCGATGCTGAGCAAAGATTCGGTTCAATCTGCATTCAAGAACACGATCGAAGCGGTTAGCCTGCTGCATCTTCCAGTACTCGGAATCTGCGGCGGGCATCAACTGATCGGCCTGGCTTACGGCGAAAAGGTTGTGTACATGAGGCAACTGCTGGAGGGTTACCGCGAGGTGGAAGTGCTTGTTGAAGATCCTCTGTTTCATGGTCTACCTCGAATTATCAGCGTCACACAATCGCACGAAGAAATGGTAGAACACGTTCCTAGAGGATTCACATTATTGGCGAGATCCCCAGAGACGCCTATAGAAGCAGTGAGAAGCACTGACAAGGGCGTTGCATATGGAGTACAATTTCACCCGGAAGTCCATGATGAAGATCATCCAGCAGGAAAGTTGATCTTGGCGAATTTCACAGAAATTGTAAAACAATAGGCCTGATACTGATTGAGCGTGTCAGAAGAAGGCAATGTCAATGCTAGGCATGTACGATGATGGAGATTAATGCTAGTGACAGGGACGAGCCTCAAGACCAGCGTAATGAAAGACGCGAGAACTCTGGTTCGTCCAGTGATGCTCGCGAAATGCCGCGGGTTCGAACCCCGCTCCCGGCACCAACATAAAGGCTTCTTTTCCCAGATTTCTATCCGTTTTTTCCCCGAGCGGCTCGGATTTTGACTAACCGGTTTTCCAGTGTTACGACATTTCCTAATGGGTAGAAGCCCGCATAATTCGTAGAACAACGTGATTCTTCACAAGCGACGAAGGGGATTCTGACTCCAATTTACCGGTACATATAACCCGCCGTCGAAAAGTGTGATAAGGGAACGCAACTGAACTCTTGAATGGCATTAGATGAACAGAAGAGCTTTCCTCAAGCTGTCAGGAAATTTACGACTACGTCCTTGTTTGCTTCATACCTTATAGTAGGGTGCAACCAGAAGTCGAGCAGCAATTATCGCAAGTCATGGGATAGCCGTCGAAGGAGTAGTGAGGTTTGTCAAGCTGAGCTCCACATATTTCACAGTTCGCGGTGTGTCTTATGCCGATACTCGATTGCATGATCCTTCCTTTCGGCAGTCAGTCTATTAGCTCAGTGAGATGAGTGAAACTATACTGCTTTCGGAATCATTGGTTTGTATCCGTAGGCAGCTATCGCGGATTCACAGCCGCATTTGAAATCGCATACATCGCAATTTCTCCTCTCTGGAATAGCGCGGACGGACGGCGGTTCCCATCTAATGCCTGTCTTGACGCGCTCGTTCTCTATCATTTCGACTGATTCCATGAATTCAGTCAATGCGTCCTTCATGGCGGCTGAATTGACTTTCAACCGAAAGAATGCCCGGCGCTCCTCTTCTCGGGTTGGCGGGTCGGACTTTAGTTCATTAAGGAAGACTAAAACCGCTTCATCTGGCTTGTCGCCGTATTTGTGTGAGTATAGCAATGAGTATACTCGCATTTGCAGTTCATAGTCATGCAGGATCCGACGCATTTTCTCGCCTGACGGCAGTTCACTTCCTTTGTAGTCCCAAATTTCCAAACCACGTGAAGCTGGTGAAGTCAAGAGCACATCGACTACTCCTTGCATTACCATTTTGCCAAGATCCATCTGTAACCTACATTCAGTATCACGTACCCTAGGGTACAGCTTCGGCCCGTAGTACCTGTTGAAACGTCTGAGTAGTTTGAGAGCAGATTCCCTTTGTGTTCTGCTGAAGGGCACAATGCCTCGTGTTCTCAGGGAGGATTCGGCCGCGAGAAAGTATGACTGAATTTGCTCGTCTGAGGGGACTGTTGATTTGAGAGTGGGATCGAGTCGACCTAAGTAGTGTTCATGCGCGAGATCGAGCGTTTGATGAATCACAGTTCCGAAATAGAATTGAATAGTTTTCGCAGGTCGATAACAGCGTAACTTGTACATTCCGTACTGCCTTCGACATCTGCGAAAGGTGAGAATGTCGCCCGCGATGCTGTACTGTCGCTTGAGGTGTTCTTTCTGCTCATGTTTGATCAATAGGGAAGAGAATCGATCTAAGTCGACTGCTGTTTTTGCTTTGAGTTCGTCACGATATTTCAGTGAGCCAGTCTCGATTATCTCTTCGATCTTCTTGGCGATGACTTCGCCAACTCCGTGCAAGTCTTCGAGTTTGCCTTGCGCGTAAATTTGCTCTATAGGTTCCGCGAGTGACTCTATAGTTCGCGCGGCTCTACGGTATGCGAAGGGTTCCCACTTGACGCCCTGCATGTCGAGCATGTTAGCGAATTCATTCAGGATCTGGACCACGAGCTGGTTCTTCATCCCCACAATAGCCCCCTGTTCTCCTACAGCGAGATTGCAACCTTCTGCATTTCTGGGGCGAGGGGTAGGAATGGTTTCCTGTTTTCGACCTCTCCATGAGTAAGGAGAACTAATAGTTCTTTGGCGCGTGAGTAGGCGACATAGTAGAGTCTTATCGTGTCCTGTTCCGCCCGTTCGAGTGCGTCGAAAGGTGGGAGCTTCTGGCTTCCAAGGGACATGCGCCAAGGTTTCAGCATGTCTTCTAGTGCGAATTCTTTGGACTGTGCTTTCCATTTTAGTTGATCTTGTGTTACGTTGATGTCCCCCACAAACACAATTGGGAACTCGAGGCCTTTGGCTTGGTGGAAAGTCATGATCGGCAGCCTGCCTTGGGGGAAGGATTCTTCGACATCTTCAAAGTCGTTGAGACCTTCAGAAATTAGCAGGTCTAGGAATGAGTAGTAGAATGCTCTCTTCCATTGTATGCTTATTCGTCCGTCGTTTCGACTGTCGATCGTTAGGTCTGACCCGTGTACATTGGTGAAAGCCTCGAGCACGCTGGAGAGTACGGAAAGTCGCAGCGTTTGTTCGGGGTTATCCTGTGCTGCACGAAGAGGTTTCTGACTGATGATCGTGTAGAAGATCTCGAGTAATTCCATGTCCAGGCGTCGTGAGTTCGGAATCCGTTGGAGTGCACGCTTTGCGTGTTCTGCATATTTTCCGAGAGGCTGTCTAGCAGCGCTCTTCTGGAAGACCTCCCTCCAATCGTGCATAATCCGGTTCTGGAATGGCTGATTTCGGGACAAATCGTGCATCACATTTTCCGAATCCAATATTTCCAACAGGGCTCCGAGGGTAACTTGGACCTCGGGTTCCTCCAACATGGCCCTGCCTCTCGGGTTATAGATGGGAACCTTGACGAGTCGTAAGGCCCTTGCGAATTCTCCTGCTTCAGTCAAACTTCCGTCTGGTCTTCGTTCTCGAGTCGACCTTACCAAGAGAGCACAGTCTGAATAGTCCGTAATCAGGCCATTCTTACGAAATGATAGAAGTAATCTTGCTAGTTCATATGCCGTTACGTTGACCCTGGGTCGCCTTAGCTGTGCGACTACAGGGTGATTCACTTTGTCTTTGCGCACGGCACTGATGTTTGGTTTACCGACCAGTTCTCTCAACATTCGGGTTGTGTCAGATGATTGCGCGAGCAAATTGTAGAAGTCTACGATCGGTTCGAGTGAACGGTAGTTTTTTGTGAGGTAGACTTTCGTAATGCCCTCTTTGAAGAACTTCCTTGCTGCTGTTTCGAAGCTGAGAATACATCGGACGTCTCCTCCGCGGAACCTGTAGAGAGCCTGTTCGTCATCTCCAACCACTGAGAGATTGTGAGGGGGCTGCGATGCCAGCTGAAAGTAGATCAGTTCTTGAATTGGATTTGTATCTTGGTATTCATCAACTAGCACGTGTCTCACGCCTGGTCGTGTGGATGTACCGTCACCCTGGAGGAAGACTGCGGCTTGTGGCGAGTTTAGGAATTGGAGGAAATGGAGTTGCAGGTGGGCAAAATCGACTAGCTTTTCCCTCTCCAATTCAGTTGCGTAATCCTGATACAGTTCTACGGCACGCTTGAGATTTACCTTTGATGTTGCTAACATCCGGTCTGTATCGACTCTATCCTCTACTATTCGGTTGAATAGGTCAATCCCGGCTTTTGCCCTCTTCCACCTCCCGGGATGATCTCCAGTGAACCTATCAAGTAGGAAGCCGAAGGTGACCCAGAAATCGTCCGGAGGCGGTTTCTTAAACCGTCCCGACTGCTCAGCAGCGATTGCGGTGTTCTTGTGAGTAAACATGAGTTGTTCGAGTTCGTCAAGCAACTGAATGTTCTGGTATGGTAGGTAACGGAATTCGTGCATAATATCGTTCGCGATACTATGAAGCGTTCCAACACGTATGTCGGAGACATCCACATTAGCGACTGACGGGAACTTCCTCTGAATGGCTGCTTTGCGGCTCAACAACCGTTCCTGCAAAGCTCGAGCTGCCTTTTCCGTGAAAGTGGTTAGGATAATTGAGCGAGGTTCAACTTCATCGACTAGAGCAACCTTCAAGCACCGAAGCACAAGAACCTCGGTTTTGCCCGATCCAGGCCCAGCCAGCACCCACAGGGGACCATTATCGTGAGAAATGGCTTGTTTCTGTTCCGTGTTGAACTTACGCCCAGTGTCACGCTCGACAGTTTCGAGAAGATCGAGCGTTGTTATCAAGAGTTCCGCCACTTGATGGAATTGCAGTAGGATATCTTGCATTTACCAACATAAGGTGTACAATCCTATGCTCTTGAAGAGGCGCATTTGGCCTCATGCTCGGTTACAGAGCCGAATTGGATGGTCTTGCCACAATGTCGGCATACGCCCTTTGGCCTTATCGCCTTGTCTGGGGCTTCTTCGTTCTCTAGGTCTGTGTCGGGATTTCTTTCCCCGATTTCAAGAACTTCAATTTTGCCGAATTTTCCTGACTGGAGAGATACGACTCCATTGTACGCCGTAGTGTACCCGTTGATGACACGTATCTCAACGCCTTGCCTCACGAAGTCAGTTTCAGCCCCCCATAAGGTAAGGTCGCATTGACGTCCTTCCGCTTCCAAGACAGCGTGCGCAAACCTGAACATTGACCCATCTGATTTCCTTCTGAACTGCACGGGTTCGATGCGAAGGATCTTGCCGGTTGTTGTGACACCTCGCATCCCATCCCGTAAACCACCAAAGGATTCAGGCTTGAGGACGTTTTCTACTCTGAGTCCGACGTCAGCCAGCAATTGACGGGCCGTATTCTCCCCAACGAATCGTATCATCGATTCAGATGATTTGTATTGTGAAAGAATGTTTAGGCTTCCATGCCAGACAATTTGATTGTCGATGATACACATCTTCTCATGTGTCTTCGGGTTGAATTCGATTCTTGCACCGAGATTCTTCAGGATCCGAATGCCTTCGATTGCAGATTTTTTCATCTGTTCGCTATCAAACTGCGTCTCAGGAGGTTTCGTTAGGATTCTTACCTCAACGCCTCGTTCTTTCGAAGCTCGGAGAATTTCTTCAAGTTTTCTTACTCTCCGTGCAGTCACAAAGGCGGATACTATAACAATGTCCTCTCTAGCGTTCGTTAGGTCAGATTCGAAGATGGGATAGAAATCTTCTGCTCCGTAAGTGGGAATTCCGTCCTGATTTTTCGCGTTTGCTATTGGGCCTTTCGGGAAGTTTAGGAATTGTTCTCCGAGAAGTTGAATCCCGTTCTTTTGGCAGTCGATGATGATTCGAAGAAGTAGTTCGTCTTTGGTTAATTCTTTTTCTAGATAATCTAGGTTCGCAATAATGATTAATTTGTCTTGAGCGCGCGAGACTGCTACATTTAACAGCCTCTCACTCTGTCTTTCCTCATCACGTCTCGCGCTAATGAGACGGCTCGGATCGTATGGTTTCCCGTCTGAAACGTCAAAAATTATGACTTCCTTCTCTCTTCCCTGAAATCTGTGAACGGTTGCGACCTCAACTTTCTTTCTGAGATCTTCGTCTTCGATTCTCCGTGCGAGAAGTCGGGCCTGTGCGCGATATGGAGTTATGATTCCGATGCTCTTGAAGCCGTTCTTTATTGCCTCCTTCGCCATGTACACTGCCAATTCGGCGTGAATTAGATTGATTCGAGAATGCGTTTCGTCGCGAGTCATACACCAAGGATTCAAAGTGGACGTATCGAGTAGGATGAGAGAATAACCTGCCCCAGGGGGTTTGTCGACGTTGGGTCCTCGCTTGACGCTCTCGTGGTCGGTAAGAAGACCATTGTATATGTGGGTGCTGATGATTTTTGAGATGTCAGGATTCATTCGATATTGGATCCGGAGCATTTCGCATAGGCCGGTGCTTGATTCCAAATTGGTTACATTGGCTACATGAAATATGTCACGTCGCAGCCACTGTTTCGTATTCTGGGTGTTCGCTAGGACTATCGGAGGGATCTGTTTGAAATCGCCAACGATCAAGACGTGTTGATTGGCTAGTCCTGCAGAGAAATAGAGCATGGGCAGGGTAGCCATGCTAGCTTCGTCTATAACGACCAAGTCGAAGTTTCTGTTGAAGATTTCCGCGCGAAGCCAAGTTTTGGCCAGAGTCGTTCCAATGACTTTGGCTTTTGCTATAATCTCTTTCTCAATATTTTTCTTCGTGTTTTCAAGCTCGGTAATACGCGCCTTTTTCGTTGATGAGTCTGCCAGAATCTCGTTGATGCGATGTGTAAATTCCCCCTTTTTTCCGTAAATCGCGGTAGCTTTCTGCTGTATGGGGGGCAGAGCGGCACGAACGTGACGCAAGCTCGTCTCTATAGACGAAAATGTGTCCTGAGCGGTCTGACGTTCGGTGGAGACCCTGTTAAGCTCGATAGCTATTTGGTCAACGTTGAGATGGCGAAGAGTGCGTTCGATGGATGACATCGACCGTGCTCTTTCAAGCTTGCCTCGCAGTTCACTCACTTGCAGATCTCTATTTTCCAAATTCACTTTCGATTGGTATAATCGCTCGCGCTCGCCTTGTTCTAGAGTGGTAAGACGATCGAACTCATCAAGTATCCTGATATTTTCGCGAAGAAGTTCAAGTTGATCGTGACTCTGTTTGATCGCTTTCTCCAGATCCTGAATTTCTTCATCGATCAACTTCTGCTTCTTTTTTGCAATCTGCTCTGGGAGAACAGTGTCTGGAACGTAGGCTTGCGGTATTCCTACCCTAACAATGTCGCCGGGTTCGTAGCCTGGGTCCTGGCGGATCGACTCTTCGGCCTTAGAGATTGCATTGTCTACAGCGACGTTTGTGTTTGAAGTTATGAGTATGGTTTTTCCGTCTGTAAAGGCATGAGCTATGATGGATGATATTGTCGTGGTCTTTCCTGTTCCAGGGGGTCCCCAAATGAAGAAGACTTCACTACCAAGGCTACGTTCTACAGCGGATTTTTGGAATTCATTGAGATTCCGACTTGTGCGAATGGTCGCTCGGCCAAGTGTTGGCGATTGCTCCGCGAATAGCTTGTCAGGTAGAGTTGATTTGAAATTCTTGGGCGGAGATAATATTCGGTCGCGCAATTTCTCTAAGATGAATAACGGGTCGGCGAACATCCTCGCTTTGGGGATGGTTTCTGGCAAGGGCGATTTGGCCGCTAGCGTTATCTCTTGGCCGACGATCGATACTACTTCTGCTTCAATCTTCTCTTTCGATTCACCGAGCTGCAGCAAGACGGGAACGTCAGTCTCTATTCTTTCCCCTTCGAAATCGAATCTGTATACGATCCTTCCGACGACTTGGCCAACTCTTTCTCCGTTGCGCAGTGTGTAGAACCGGCTTCCTCCCTCTTTCTTAACGTACTCAATTTCGTCGTTTAGAGCCTGTACTAGTTTCTCTATAAGCGTCCCAGATTCCCGCCTCACGGTTGGTCCTGGCTGGACTTCAGACTCTGAAGGAATATTCGTTACTTGTGTGACTGGAATCCCGCACTTTGGACAAAATCGGAGTGGTCTGCTAGGCTGAATCATCACAAGAAAACCACATGATCGACATTTCCACGAGCCCAGATTGGATCCCGAGGATCCCCAGGGGCCTTTCTTCGTTGATGACTCCTCTTTCTGGGACTCCGTTACTTTGCACTCTGGACAAACATATCGAGATTCGGGAACGGCGTATGACATCACACGGTCATGTATCGGGCAGACGTGAAGTGGTCGACTGCTATGATACGAACTTGTTTTTCCCACTCAATACACTCCCGCACGATAGGCTGCGTCGAATTCCGACAAAATCGACAAGGCGTCTCGATCTGTAGAGGCTCCGAACACCGTATCCACTTTAGGTTTCGGCAAGTCTTTTGCTTTGATTGGAAATGGGTTTCTGGAGAGCATTTGGAATTGGGCAACTTGGACCTTGATTCGAGGTTTCTTAAAGGCGAAAGCATACAGCCGAGCTTGTTTAATCGCCTGGTCCTTTACGGTCCCTAGCCATTTATCCGTCCGAGCTGTTGCTCTGAACTCGTAGACGTAGTCATTGGTAACTCCATCGGGTACACCGCCAACAACATATTCCTTCCAATGAGTCCATAGTCGGATTGTTGGCAGTTTTTCTCCATAAAGTAACTGTGCTGCCTCGCCAAATTCCAAATAATTCGTCACGAGCGTCTCGAATATCACGTCCTTAGGGTAAAGTCGTTTTGTATTTGGATCATCATGATCCCATCTGGATTCAAGAATCATCTCCCTAGCAGTAGATCCACGCTTCCCAGGCAACTTCTGAACTTGCAGAAATTCCTGAATCCTTTCTTCATCAATGGAGAGCCTCTCATTGGCCTCGCCAAGAGTCAACTCCCCGCCATAGCGCTTCAGATCTGATCGATATTCGTTTTCAGTTCCCACAAGATTCTCTCTAGCCCTTCTTACGTCACATCTTGCGATATCAGCCGCTCCCACGAAAACAGGATTCAAACCATTAGCGCCCCATTAATTCCTCCGGATTGGGTTCAGACTAGGCGGAATCTGGGCTTGCAAAACGGATTCCAAATCCAGTAGGATAGGATCATATTATGGTGCATTTAGCGATATTTCTCTTGCTGGCTACTACAATCAAGCCTGTGGGAGAATTACAGGCACTTTCGCCTGTAAAAAAAAGGCTGTTCTCAAGTAAAGCTATGGCGTGTTCGTGTTTGAACCGGCACTCTTCATGTTGATGAGCATTAAACGAAATCTGAGAGGGTCGCCGGATTTAATTTGAGTCTAATATTCATCGGATCGCAGACTTGTGATAGCGAGGCGAATAGGCTGAGAATGTAGTCCTCTACGTCGATCTCCTTCAAGTTTGCTTGTGGGGTAGGCTTGACGGTGAACTGTCTCCCCTGCAATCTGAAAGGAAGCACTTTCACAAACCCGACCATCCCTCCCCGCATTGGAGCCTTTCCCTGGTGCGTGAGTAGCCAAGCCGCTTGGTAGGGTTGTGCCAGTCTTTTTGACATTAACTTCTCCGCCGGTTCCTCCCTAAGCTCAACTCGGTATTCTAAGTCGGTCAGACTCACGGATCTGCCGCGAAGCTGGTGGACTGCGTTGGCAACTATGTCGGTCAGGTGCTGTTTGGAGGTTTCGAATTCGGTGGGTGAGCGGCGTCCTTCGGCCAGTTGGGTTAAGCATTGTTGGAAGGTTTGTTGGAAGAATCGTGGTGAGTTAGATTTGGCGATGGCTAAACCTTTGATTTCTGGTTCTCCGTTGGGTAGGATGCCGAAGTAGGCTTTGATGGTGCTGAGAACGCAGACCGAATAGACACGATCATAAGCCAATTGAAGCCTGAACTTGATACCAACCTCTTGAATCAGCTTCCAAGTCTCCTCCTTAGTTGGGTTGTCTAGGAATAGACTGTCCGTGTCGCCGTACTTTGGTCTAAGATCCATCTTCCTCGCCAGATCCCATGTGGATTGGAGTACGTATCTCCCGTAGGCTGTTATCGCCTCACCCAGAAGTGGACTGGCTAATCCATGAATTCGAATTGTAACACCGTAGCAAGAGACGAGAAATAGCTTCAAGACTTGCGATGCGGCCACAACGTTTCCTTCCGCTTCATCTGCCGTTTTCGTCCGGGGCTTGTAGATTTGCAGACGGAGATCACGAAGGGCGCCTACGAGAGCGGAGTAGATTCCGCGTCTTTTCGTGCAAACGTGCAATTGAGTTTGCCCGGGCACTTGGTTACCTCGACATTCGGGGTGTGGGCATTGGATGGTTTCGTATGAGAGGTTGAATACGTCTATACATCCTGGGTAGAGAGAATCGTAATCGAGGACATGCATGTTGAAGTACGTACCGGGTTCCGGACCGATTGCTAAGGCACCCGTTACTTGTTTTCTTGTGTCTCCGAGGTTGAGTTCCTCAGGGTTCGGGATGAGGATGTTATGGGAGCGGTAGTAGGTATGGAGCATTGAACGTATCCAATCGGAGACGGAATAGTTCTTGTAAGTTCGGTTTAGTGGGAGGTTAGCTAACCGGCTAAGGAGAAAAGCATTGTAGTAATCCTCCTCGGAGCCATCCTCGTGAAGATTGAGTTTCTCTTCAGGAATCTTGGGTACGTGTTGACTGACGTAGGCGTATGCCTCCCGCAGCGAAGCATACTTGAGTGGATCGTTTCGGCTTATTCTTCCGAACAATTTCTCAAAGCGAGAACCTTCCTCCTCGCCTAATGAGACATCAGGAACCCAGCTGTTGTCGCTGAAACGGTGAAGGACGCCGAACCGAAGCCCCTTATCATAGGCGTAGCTGAGCGGCGGATCGATATCCAGCTCCCAAGCTTTCGTGTCCTTAGAAGGTTTACCTGCGTAGGTGACCTTGTGCAGTGTCAACTCGTTTCCGGTAAACAGGTCTAGTTTCTTGATGGGTTCACCCTGCTTCTGCGTAGTGAGGTAGTATGGTTGAAAATTTCTTTCAACCCATTCAATTGATTCCAAATCGGGCGATGTGATCAGCCTGAGAGTGACTAACCCTGTCTTGTAAGTGACTCCTACAAGCCACGCAGTTTGACCCTCAAGAACCAAGAGCGCACCTGCCATTTAGCCTGAGGAATAATCGTTTCTCTTTAGGCTTGAAGGAAGCGGCGTTCCGCGCCAGAATAATCGGAGATCGAGTTTGCAAAAGTCTGAAGGAGTGGCACGCGGGCTCTGACAAGCGAACCTTGATTGACGTTATCGATGTGAATACTTTCTCCTAACACAGTCTAACGCCATCTGGACATGAACAAAACAATGAGATAACCCGATCGGGTTCACATCACGAAGGACAGAGACCGCAACGAAACTGACGTCGAAGAATCGCCGCTTTCCATTTTCATTCTACTCTCCAAGAAGATGACCATCTTCCCACCATAAACGAGTCTAGGCAGAGTGTCGTGTCGGGGACTTGGACTGTGGGTCGAACTATACCATCGTGGCGTATGGTCGTTGAGGTAGAGCTTGAGAAGTTGAAGAGGTTCAGCCAGTTTCTCAGGTCGGAGGATAGGGTGATCTTCGACGACCTCCTCAACCAATGCAGGCTCTACGCATCGTACGGGAGCACGATGGCTTCGCCAGTGAAAGCAATTCCGCTCTTGATGTCAATGATGTTCGGTCAACACAAGCGACTTATGGAACTAGAAAAGAGAATCAACTCCATCATTCAAGGGGAGTCGGCGTCTGAAGGTCAAAGTCTACCTTCTCAAGGGTAAACCGGATCCTTCAGAGATAGAAGCAACTGGAACTATTCAGAAGTGGATGCTTGAGAACCTCTACGATTTAGGTTGGGAGGCAGAATTCAAGAACCTCGTAACCCCCGACCTGATCGCGTCCATGTTTCGCCTGGAGCCAACTCCTTTCGGGGTCCCTTTCAAGAAGAAGGAGCTTGCTCGCGATCTATCGGTTGGAGACGTGATTCAGATCGGCCCAACACAATACTTGATTCTGCAAACGGGTTTCAGGGAACTAGAGATTCCCAAAGCCGGAAGCTCTCAACCCAGCTGAATGCTCCTCGAGTCGGTCGCGAACGGGTTTCACGAGACCGCAATACTTTCTCTCACCACACTCCAATCACATAACCTCGTTACACCCTTAATCCCAACAGAACCATAACCGCCGCCTATGAACTGCCCCAACTGTAGTTGCATGCTTGAACTCGATTCGCTCGAATACCGCTGGCGTGGCAGCGTAATGGAAGCCAAATCAACTTTCTCCTGCCCCTACTGCCACCAGGTCTGGATCAAGGCGGGTAAAGAGTTAGTCAGGGCAATTCCGCTAACAGAGGTCGAACACTAAGCGGGAGCACCACAATGCGGGCAACGTCGGTTCCGAACCGTGTCGATTTCTGCCTTATGCATGGCCATGCGTTCGGCGATTGGGTCCTGTTCGATCTTCAGCTCCTTCAGCTTGCCTTCTCTGAATCGAAACTCACGTTTGCACGAGTTGCAGCGGAAGCCCAACTCATCAACACTGCGGTCCTGAAGCAGCCGCTTACTTCGGTTCATCCAAACCAATGGCTTGTGGCAATCGAGGCAATCGGTTGAGTTAGAGTCAATTTCCAAATATGTTGCAACTCAGCGCCGCAAATACAGTGGATCTGCCCGTAACGGCACAAGCTCATCGTTCTCCAGTTCAAACCAGAGGTTGCATTGGTCACAACGTTTCAAGGGATAGTTCTCCTGGCCTAGAAGTTCAATTTGACAGAACGGACACTTCAAACCAAATCACAATATTTGCCGTAAACAATGCTAACGGATAAGCTCAGAAGTCAATGCAAGACATGGAGTGGGTGACGACGAAAATGAAATTGAGACCAGAGTGAAGGATGAAACTAAACTGTTCGCAGCATAGTCATCCTTGGCTCGTCTCCTTCTCCAAGAGCCTTAGTCTTGCACGTCGCAATTGCTGCTCATCTAGCTTGTTGAAATATTCTGTTAGCGCTTGACGTATGGCCTCAGGCTTTGAGCCGACAAAACCTTTTTGGATTATGTCATCCAGTCGCCTAGCAAGTTCACCGGTGAGGTCGAAGTCTATTCTGGTGCTATATCGATCGTTCTGCATTCTCCACCTTCTCCGCTTCTTGTTTCACTTCAATATTGGTTTCCAGTGGGTAAGCGTCAAGCTCGACCAGCAGAAGCTCCAAGTCCTTTACGGGCAGCTCGTAAGACTCGAATATCTCAGGCCCATTCTCTATAGTAGGCAGCAGGTTTTCAGTTGTTTTCTCTAAAGCCGGTTCGGCCGCTTCTAGGGTAGGTTCGAATAGGTTCTCAATTTCATCGGTTTGAGCGGCCGCTGTAAGCTCGAGTATCCAAGTCTCGGGTAGGGTTTCCGTTTCCAGCGCATCCGCTTCAGTCTCGGAATCCATTCGCGTCGACTCAGCTGCCTGCTCGAGTTCCTTATCGAGATATTCCTGTACGTTCTCGTGGGCCATTCTCGCTACTTCGGGGCTCAATTCTGAGTGATAGAGATTCGGCGAACTTTCAGGAAGTCTCTCCTCACGCAGGTAGTGCGTCTCGACCTCTTTCGGAGTTCTCAGTTGTGGTTCTCGCTCGTACTTGAAATCATGTGGCTTGCCTATGCTCTTTGGCCTGTAGGAACCGCCGCTGCCTTTCGGAATTTTCGGTAGGTAGGACCTTCGGCTGCGGTATTGGTTTCGCGAATTCTTTCGCTTGTCTCTGTATTGTGCCAGTTTATTCCACCTTCCTTCCAGAAGAGCCTGAAGTCATGTTTGTTCCGCTAGGAGAGGTGTTTGTATCGTACTTTCCGGGGCTATTTCTAATACTATTTTCACGTAGGAACTCGATTACTCTTGCTACTCTTACTTTCTCGTTTGGATTCTCTCTCAGGTATCTTACGAAGTCATGGAAGGCCTGCTCATCTTTCACCAAGATGACAAGCCTGTCCAGCTCTTCGGTGCCCTGAATCTTCTCTTCGATATTGAAAGTCGAAAGCTCGATTTCAATTCCCGTCTTTTCTTTGCCTTCTACGTACACGTCTAGGCGTCTGCCTGACTGAAGCTCCTTCTCGATTGATGCCTTCAATCCTCGGTTGCGGAAGCTGTAAGCTATCAAAACCGAGTACAGAACGTGTTCGAACCCGACACGTCCAACTCGTCTCCATAATGACGTATTCTGTCCAACGTTGCTTAGCAGGTTCAATGCGGTATTGGACGGCACCAGGAATTTTACAGGCCTGTATTTTCCGAGCGGGAGCTGAACTGGCATTACATATTTTATTTCAGCCAGTTCAGCGATAGCTTTCTCAATCCTTCTAGCCGAAAACCCTAGTGTTGCGCATCTCGACATGATGCCCATGAATGGATGTTTGCAAACGTTCACCAGCAGGTTCCATGCATCTGTTGAGATCTGCGGAGCTACAACCTTAGGTTGCTCGATCAATTTCTCACGCCTCACTGGAACAACTATCTTCATTGAATTTCTGAGCTCTGCCAAGAATGGCTGCATCCTTTGCTCCAGTTCTTCGTTGGACATGTCTTTCGGAATTGGGAAGTCATCCGTCTTCACGACAAAGGGCTCCTCTCCAGCTCTCTTCACTAGCCAGTATCCTCTTTCACCGAGTTTCGCCAGCTCCTTCCTCTGGTCGTCGTCAAGATTCAGCGATGTGCAAATCGCCTCGATGTCTTCGCCCTCGGACAGGTAGCCAACGAACTTCGTCCGCAGGTTGCCCATGAGGCTGTGAGAAATCAATGAGGGCTCCTGCGCTGCACATAGCAGTCCTTCTTGATAGTCTCGAATGATTTGCGGAACCGTATCCAGCCAACTAAGCCCAAGCTCTTGAGTTGTCTCACGGAACTGCCTTCCTTTGAAGAAGTAGAGCGTGGCTTCATCGAAGATGTTAAGATGAGCTATCTTGCCCCGCTGACCGTTGGCTAGCCTGTAGCAGAAGATATATGCCAGAAAATATTCTACGAGAAAGTTAGCTTCGTCTCTCCTCAATCCATCGAGCTCTATGACGACGTTTTCATTCAGCAGTTGGTGAATTGGAAAGCTGGTTTCAGTGTCCAATACGTTGCCCATCACGAGCAGCATGCTGCCAAGCCTGTTAATGACGACCTCACGATATTCGGAAGATCTCCTGCCAGTTTCCTCGTTTGTTAGAATCATGTCATGTAGGGATCGAAATGTAGGATAGCTGTCAGGCGTGGCGTCGTAGGCTCGCTGCATGAACTGCAGCAAATAATTCTCGCTTGCATGAAACCAGCCAAACACATGGGCCATTATGTCAGCGATGAAAGTCATCCACTGAACGAGTGGAACATTTGGTGGGGGCTGAAGAGGGTTGATTTTCAACCATTCCCACCGCAGCACTTTGATGTTGTATTTCCTGCAGAGCGCTCGCAGGTCTCTTTTCCGGTCGAATGCATGCCAAGGAATTTTCAGCTGGGTCAGGATCGCTGCTATCAGCGTAGTCTTACCAGAGGAAGTGGCCGCAAAGATTCCAGCATGCTGCAAGTCTTCAAGCGAAAGGGAAAACTCTGCACCCAGATTGTCGCCCTGAACTATCCTGCCGATTCTTATCTGTCCGCTCTTGTTTCCGTTGGGGACGTAGAGAACTGGACATTTCGAGAAGAGTTGGCGTGAGGAATGGAGGGCGATGAGTTCATCTATCTCTTTTCGGATGTTCTCCTTGGAGTCGTCGTCTGTCTCAAGCATGTAGCTGGCGAGCATTGCCTTGCTGATTGTCTCTGGAATGCTAAGATTGCTTTTGAGAAGAGCTTTAGTTGCATTCTCCACGTAATCGAAGTCGTTCATCGATTCACTCCTTCACGAATATTCTGGCGCCAAGAGCAACGAAGGCCAGCATCAGAACGCCGAAGACGATGACATAGACTTCACTAGGCATTTGGTATTGGCTGAGCTTCGAGTAGGCTAACGATAGAATGCCATACCAGATTACGAGGATCGACGCTAGAATCAGGCCAGAGACGAGAGCTGTCTTAGGTTCCACCTTGGTCTTCCTCTTGTAGTCTGTTCTTCACGTCAGCAACGTCTTCGTCTGGGTCGAAAATCTTGGAGTAGATTGCGAGAACCCTGATTCCGTCAGCTGTGACTTTTCTAGAGAGAAACGCCAGTAATCCTGAAGCTGTAATGTATTTCATTTCTGCCAAAACTGCTAGAGAACTCTTGACTGCATCTTTGTCTAAGCGGCATATTTTGGAGATTTTGGAAAGTGATTCGATTTCAGCCTTGATGCAAAACAGGATCTTGTATCCGTTCCTTGAAAGCGGTAGGACTTCAGTCAAGTGAGTTCTGCAGTAGGGTCGACCGTCAACCCTCATTGCGCAATCCGTACAAAGTTTCAATTTGTCGACGCTACAAAAAACGAAAGTTTCCAGAGGGAATTTGCCGCAATAGTCACAGGTCATCAGGAATGTCGTACGCTCAAGTTTGCCTTCCTGCGTAGTTTCTATTCTCTTGCCGCCTAGCATTCCACGGTGTTCTGAAACAGCATGCTCCTCGAGGAGCGTTCTGTCTTCTCCGTATGCCACACTCTATTCCTCCGTTTCCTTCTTGTGCTTCCAGTCAACGCTCGATCTGTATCGCAAGTATGGAGAGTAGTCATACTGAGTTCTACGATGGAGGTCCCTGAAGTCTACGTTCCAAGCGTCTCCGAATTCGAACAACATTCCGACTGTCATTATGATGATTAGCCCAACAACAAGAGCGGTAGTCCACCATTTCGCTAGTTCTACACTTGGCATGAATCCTATGAGTACAAAGAGCAATGCGATCATTAAGAAGCCGTAGGCAAGTGCCACTGTCACTCCTAAAGGCCGGACCAATCTCATATCGACTCACCTGATTCGAAAAGCGTCAGATCGTAATCAGGGATGTTTGAACAGGCCTGACAGTTCGGGTCACGTTCATTTTTAGAAATTCTCAACTGCATGTTCTTGATGTCAAAATAGGCTTGGAATATGATCGGCTGGTTTGTGATAACTCTGAACAAGGCGTCTCCAGCTAGCCCGGCGGCAATGCTGTTGACGTCGACGACGCTCGGTACTGGTTCTGGAATGCCGTAGTTATGTTGCTTCAACCATTCTAATTGCTGGTCAGTGTAGTGGTCGTGTCTCATCTGCTCAGGAGTGAATTCCTTGTAGCATTCGTAGCATGGCGTGATGCCCGGCAGAACAGTTCTACAACTCACGGCTCTGCCATTCTCCAAACTACACCCAACCTGGATTGAAGGTATTCTGTAGGTGAGCGAAATTCTGTTCAGATATTTTCTGGAATTGACGTTGTCTGTTGCAACAAGAATCGCATCATATTTCTTGAATTGTGCCGGGGGTACGTTCTGAACTTTGGAAGACCAGCTTTCAATGATCAGATTCGGTCTGAGTTGAAGTATGAGTTCTTCTAGTCGTTGTGCCTTACAGCTTCCAATCACCGCTTCGGGTTCAGCGATTCTGGATAGATTCGACCTGTCTATCTTGTCAGGATCCACGAATCCTTCATTGTAGCCCTTTAGGGCACAGTCAACACCAAGTTTCCAGCCAACTCCACCCACTCCAGCAATAAGAACTCTGGATGAGGCGATTCTTCTCTGGGCCTCCACGCCGAACGCAAGAATCTGTCGTTCATGGGTGCCGTCGTTCACGCTCCATGGAACGAGCTCCCATCGGCCTTCTGAGGTTAGTCTGAAGAACCTGTTAGAGAAATTGTACGACCCAGTAACTGTGTCGTGGTAGAATTCCTCAACCCTTCTACCGTTCTTATCATCTGTTTCGCTTAGAACGTCCTGCGGTTGGCAGTGACTGAATACTTTCGGTTTCAGATTGGTGTTGAATTGAAATTCAGCTATCTTGTGCTTGAATTCTGTTCTCATCTTTACGTATCCTGGAGTTCTCTTGAGGTAGTCGCTGTCCTTTGGGGTCAGCACGTCCCTTACATCGTACTGTATCCATCCGGGTCTGAATGAATCGGGTCGTAGCTCAACGTAGCCGATTGCAATTGATTCCTTTGGCTTGCATTGTTCAAAGTATTTTACCATCTTTCCGTAAGGATCTAAATCCCAGTCAAGGAGACTAACTCGTGATTCTAACGCAGACATTGGTTATTCACCTGGTGTTGGGGTAACCTTCGAAGTACTTGTTGATGAGGCGGATCAACGCCTTTCCTGAATGCGTGTCGCTGTTCCAGCCGCTAATGAAACAGGCCCACTTCCAACCGGCGGCGTCGAGATTTTGGGTCTGCGCTGGTTGGTTGAGGTGAATTGGGTTGCCTCTGTCGCACTGGAACCATTTCGGAACATACAACATTGCTTGATTCGCCCTTGTTGTGGGATGTTTTAACAATACAAGAATGGGGAGGCGACCGCCGTCGGCATTGTATAATGACGCTACACCGTAAGGGAGCATGTAGTCAATGAAGATGGCTTGAACGCCGTCGACGGTCAGATGTTTGCAATTCATGGTTTACGCATACTCCAAGTCAGGCGCTTCGTCGACTTTCTTTGCTCTGTTCACATCCGGAACCTCATCATGCCAATTTCCCGTTTCTGTTCGCCTCCTGGTTTCCAGCCTCTGTTCTATCCCGTGAAAATACGGGACCGTCAATGGCGGAGTAGATCTGCCACCTACCCTTTGCAGCTATGACGTGTACCAGCGGTCCGACAAGCTTGTCTATCGTCTCGAAAATTCTTCTGTCATGATTTTTCATCGTCGCATCATTCACATGATTGTGCCATGTGCCAACGATGCCCTTCGGTAAGTTCTGATAGTAGGATGGAAAGTTTTCCAAGTCGTTGACTTGTCGAAGAAACATTATCGCCGGTGTGGACCCGGATTTGTTGACTTTCAAAGTCGGCGGATCAGTATTGTACAATAGGACGCTCAGTGGCACCGCAGAGGACGCAAGACCATCAAGCTGGTCTTTAGCACTCTTCGTAATTGCAAGAGACCGCTTCCATGGCCTGTATTCTCCAGACGGTTTGGGTTTATCGTCATTAAGGCTTGAGCGGAACCATGTCTTTGGTCTTGGTTTGGCGTAGTCTATGTCAGACCTAGAACCGGATGTTGGTTCAAGGAGTGATCTCTGTCTGCGTCGAGCGTTGTGTCTAGCAAAGATCCCCCATTTCCGTACTAAGATGAAGACGAACACCAGGCCGGCGATTGACATCAAAATTCCGAGGAAGGTGAACATGGTTTCAATAGGCATCATGTAGACCAGCTACCCAGGTTGTTTAGTGGGATCTCAGCGGATGCTCCAAATTCACGATCTGATTTTCGATATTTCAATCGACTTCACATCAACGTTGGCGTGAACTACACCTATAAACGTAAAGCTTAACTTCACGTCATCGTTAACAATGTTGACCCAAAATGGACTCTGAATTGGAGGCTGAACGTCTGGCTAAGGTGTTCCGTGGCCTTTGTCATCCAGTCAGAATAATCCTGATTGAGCGATTGGGCAGCAAATCAGTAACGCAAATCGCCAATGAAATTGGCGTGAAGCTCCCAACAATGCAACGGCATGTCAATGGCTTATTTGAGCTCAGGCTAATTGAAAAGAGTGGGGGCAGGCACTATGGACGCACGCCCCTCGGTGACAATGTTGCGAAGTTGATAAAACAGTTCAGTGAAGTTGTGCCGTCATTTGAAGAATTGGAGAAGGCGCAGTTCAAGAAACATTTGCAACAAGGTCTCGTAAAATTCGGCTCCGGATTAACTAAACATGACATAGCGAAACTTCTCGACGAGATCCAATCGCCTGAAGGCAGAGCGAAGAAAGGATTGGCTAGAGATGAAAGGAAGGGTAGAGCAAAAGAATCGCAGTAAGCCTCATGCTTTAGGCGACAGCGTGCCTGTCAAACTCAAGAGAACTGTGTCTGAAATCTCAGAAAAATGGCTGTTTGATTATGATATGATCGCAAGTAAGAAACTATCCGCACAAGAAGTAGAGTCATCAAGAAGAATTCTTAATCTCGACTTGGGAGCCACTCTAGTTGACACACGGCAGGTAATATTGGACTCTATCGACAAGTCAAGAACGACTGAACATCAACTACGTCAGCTCAAAGCAATAATAACCGACAGTTTAGCGGCTCACGAAATGGGATCCGCTAGCTATCTCGGTCATTTCAGCGCTTATTGTCATCCTCGTTGGGCCTTTTCTGCCTATCTCTTGACCCAGCAAGAGATCTATGAAGATACTTACATGCTGCCGGCACTCGGTCCAGACACACTAGCTTGCGAGATCAGCTCCGTTTTGATGGCCTACATTCAGAACTTGATCAATTCCGAATGGCTCGCTGAAATGCTATCGCTAATCTCCGAAAAACGTCGGCTGCATGAGCATTCGCTTGTCAAATGGCAGGATCCGATGATCACAGAATTCATTGCCAGTCGAATGAGTCAGTTAGATAACGTTACTCAAGAGTTGTCCAGCTATCAAATTGCGAAGATAGCGCTCAGTAGATTGCGTGAGAAGTTGGGAAACAAACTCGAGAAAGTTCTTCTAGAACTGAGGGAGAATCAACTTATCGAAACCCGTTTAGGGCCTACGCAAGTAGCTACCATCCACTTCCCCAAGACCGATGGCACCGAGAAAACCATCATGTCCTACAGGGACACTAGCGGAATACTAGTAGTTGACCCGGACGATTTCATAATGGGCCTCATTGCCGGCGAGACTAGAGATGGAGACCATCGAAAGACGATCTCCAAGTCTGAAGTTCTTAGTGCTGGAATACGAACTATAGACCATCGAAACGGCATTGACGAGTTTCCAGAACTGAGAGCAATGTGTATCGGAGACTTATGGCTTGCACTTCATTCAATTATTGCGGTCGAATGGTTGTCTGAAAATACTGGGATGGCTTCGGTTTACCTTGACAAGAAAGCCAAGTTAGTCTGCTCGTCGCAGGCCCAAAAGCTAGCACTAGAATTGCTACATTTCAGAAATCGAGTGTTAGGATCATGCGTGCCAGTTTCGCCTGGAAACCAGGGTGCAGTCTTGAGTGCAGTTCTGGAATTCATGCTTGGTAGGATATCCTTAAACGAATTGAGAGATCGTCAAGAGGTTCTGCCTGGCCCGAAGTACGAAATTGGGATGCTAGAGCATCGAGAATGCTTTTATGAGATTCAGGGCAGACTTTCTAGATACTATAAGGAAAACAAGGATAAAATCGATCAACAAATCAAGCATCCCGAAGCCTTCTTTTCAAGAATTCTTTGACCGAATCGAATGTGGAGCTGTTGATAACGAGGACATAGTCGCCGGCCGCGGAAACCAAGAAGCCGTCGAAGGGTATGAATGAAAGACTGAGTAAGGAAGTCTTGTGACTGGCAGCATTGATTGAAAGTGAGACGTAGAACAACCTTTGCAGGAAATTGTCAGCAGTTTCGACTAGTGTTTCATGCAACATAACTGACTCGGAGCGAAAGTTCTTGGGGTGTGGGTAAGCCCATTCTGTCTTTGCCTATCATGTAATAGAATAGACAGAGACGAGTTTACCAAAACCGCAAATCTGTTTGGACACTTTGCTTTGATTCGATAGAAAGCGTTTCCCAGAATGCAAGTGTTGTTAGAATTGCTATAGCGCCGGTTGGTGCACATTTCTTCCGAGGCGCCAGCAAACCACGTGTATGAAACAATACATAGATTCAATCACGGAAATCAATTTGAGGAAAGCACCATAAGTAGAATCCAGTAGCTACTCCACACAGAAAGAACAGTTTTCGTGATGACGGGTCAGAACCTGAACCAACTGACTTTCTAATTCTCGTCCAGCAACCCCAAATCCTACTCAAGTCGAACTTTTCGTCCGGGTAGAGCCTTATATCTAATGTAGAAGAAATGAGAGATGGGAGCGCTGGGCCCCCATCTACTTACAAAGCCACGACTTGGATTCCATCGACGAGTCTTCCTGCGAAGTTCTTCTTCACGACGATTAGGCTGATCCGTTTACTCATCCACAGATCGGTGTCGTCTCCGTATCTTTCTGCGATTATTCTGCTGTTCGTGCTGTTGAGGGCAAGTTGCTTTGAAGTCTGGTCAAAGGAAAGAATGATCTTGTTCCTTGCCTCTTCTCCTTGACCTAATTTTCTGACCTCTGCGCTCTTTATCGTCAGCATCGTGTTGCATAGCTTCTCGGAGACTACATTCGTGGAATTGAGATAGTTCCTGTTATCTCCCGCCTCAGTCTCTGCGTACTGAGGGTATACTTCACTTACATCGACCATATTTCTCACACTCCTTGGATTCTGTTGCTTTGGCGCATCAGAACCCATCTGACTCGACGCTTTTGCTGAAGCTGTCTATCGGTTTGACTTTCTTCAGCATCATTTTATCTCGAAGTAATGACGATAATTTGGCGTTGAGTTGTTTTCTAAGTATCGACCGTCGCTCTTCCAGGTTCCTAATCTGTATCTGAATCTCTATTATCTCATCCTGAAGTTTCTGTAGTCTGCTCATTTTCTCACATCCTTTCGAGATAATCACGGGAGGCGAGTCTTCTTCGTTTCAGCGAAGCGGGGTCGACGTAGGAGGCCGAAAGGAAGAAAGAACGAGCCGACAGCGCCAAGACTAGTGCCTCCATGTCTTCGTGCGGCAATGAAGAACCCATTGTCACCTTGCGCCTCTCAAGAAATTCCTCGGGCGCTGCACACACACACCTGAAATTAACTCTATACAAGGAGGAACAGTGAAGGCCAGGACTTACCTATTTATCGAGAGAAACCTAATTTTGAATGATGGCGTTTTGGAATCGATGGTTCAGGAAAGAAGAATCGAAGATTGAAAGGACACAACTTGTTGCAAGTGATCGGGAGCTGGTCATGCAATGGGTTCAGACCGTCAATGATTCACTCATGAGCATCAGAGAAGAACTAAGAAACATGCCTTCTGAAACTGCAGCCATTTACAATCAGAACCTCGAAAACAGCACGCGAGACGTTCTAAGAAGGTTGGACGAGCTTCCTGATAGGATAACAGTGCCCTTGAAGGATATAATCGGCATCTCGAAACAGGAAATACTAGCCGAACTTGTTCGTATCAGTTCGCTCTATAATGCGCATCATTCGCATGATTCGAATAGTGCGGAGCTAAAACCTGTTCAAGAGATAATGAATGGTTTGACGGGTAAGCAAAGGAAGCTTCTGGCCGTACTCCTGGATTCAGGATTCCTCTCATACCCTGAGATCGGAGAGAAGCTTGGAATAACGCACGAATCCGCAAAGAATCTGGTAAATAGACTTCTAAAGGACGAAGAGAAGGCGAGACTGTTATCAAAACAGGAAACGGATAGAGGTGTAATAGTTGGTGTGTCGAGTGAGGCTCAGGATGAGATACTAGAGAAACAGTACCGAACTACAGCGAACAATTCGACATGATACTCGGAATGATATGAATGATTCGCACGATGCGGCTGATTCGTCAGCGCTCTCGGTCGTTTCTACTAGCATTAATCGCAAGCTAGGAGTCCTGGACGAAACATCATGGCCAAGTGATGCTTGTTATGTCTGGTTTGACCATTTCGTTGACCGTCTTCCTGAAACGGTCTTCTATGTCAGAGCGCTTTTGGATTAAGCCGACATACTCGTCGATTGAGGCTAACAGGTCTTCGTATAGACAGGTTGTACAAACTGGTAGCATCCACTCTCCAGGTAGACCATCAATTTCCGCGGGAACTAGGTGGGTCTGAGACATTTGGATCGACTTGCCTGGAGCGGTTGGAACTCCGCCAATTATCGTTCTCTCCTTAAAGTCCCCCTTGAAGAGCTGCCATGAGATTGTTCGCGCGCCATTCTGAAGAATCTTCGGTTCGTTCAAGTGCACTGTTCCGTGTCGGTAGATCTCCCAAAGTAGATCACCATGAGTCTTATACTCGGGATAGACCTGTCCGAACAGATCTCGTAGGTAAGCTTTAGCCTTCGGACCAGAGGTGAAAACTGGTCGACCATTCTTTCGTTCGTTATTCCAGCCCACATAGAGAGCTCCTAGGTAGTCGACGCATGTCAGTACCAACTTGGGAACTGAGAAGAAGCCCGCTCTTGTCTTGACGCCGATTTGGAGGCAGGGGGTAATATCCTCGATAAGGAACGGCTTCAAATCATTGGACAGGTAGCCAACGATCTCTTGTTTGTTCATGTTAGCTTTCCGCAATGGTAATGCCACCGGAATTTCAGTCCTGGACTTCGTTAAAAGTTATAAGTGAACTAAAACAAGACTTTTTCTCTAATAATTGGATTCTTCGAGTATGTCACAATCCCGGATGGGTCTTCGTATCTGAAGACCATCTGCTCAACGGTCATCTGTTCCAGATACTTGTGAACGGTCTCCCATCTGAGATGCGGTGTCTGTAGTAACTGTCTCAATCTGAGAGTTACCGTCCAGGCTCTAAGGTCGCATCCAGCTTCTTCCAAGACTTGCAGTATGTTCGGTATCAGCATTCCGCCAATTGGCTTCGGACCAGTCTTCATGTCTAGTGTTTGGTTTTCCAAGGATTAATAGTCGAAATCAATCGAAACTCGTAACAGATCACCGAAAATATCCGAAAGACATAACGAAAATGTGAAGGATGCTGAAGACGCATCACACAAAGCAGGATGAAGACAACATAAGACACTAAGTGAATATCCTGTTATCACAATATAGTAGTAATAGTAATTTTAGTCGCAAATATAGGTAGTAATAGGTTCTCCTGGAGACCATGACGTATGCTTATCATTTCTGCTAAGGATTTCTATAATTGCATGAGATCTTCAGTCTTCTTGAAGTAAACAATCTTCTTAACCAGATCTTCCTCGCCCTTTGTAATCTCGTAAAATGCCGGATTTGTGTTAAACAGCTTCCTCAGTAGCCCTAAAGCAGTAAACCTTCTCAACCTTCGTGAGACACTCATCTTTGAGATCTGAATACCTCTTCGACTGAACAGTTGCCATATCGAATGTAATGACTGCGTAGTTGTGTCGAGAGGATAGTCAAGCTTCGTCAAGAAGGAGCTTAGTATCTTAAAGTCGTACCAGTCGAACTGACTGCAGAATCGTTCAAATGAAGACTGATGCCCGAGAACATCCTGTGTGAGCTTCATTCTGTCTTATTGGTTCTCTAATCACAAATAGTTGCATCACAAGCATAATGAGTCGGCGCTCACTGAACCCGTTGCCTTTATGCTTGCGCAAATTCAAGTAATTAGTGTCCGATCCGCTAACTAGCATACTCAGTTTAATCACCAGCATAGTCGGTCAGGCGTCAATTGGCGGAGCTGTACCTTTCTTTGATCCGCTCTACAATCTGACTGTTCTAGTCTGGATGGCCGCAATCGCTGCCATCATCGTCGCTCCGTTCTCGAAACGTTTGCGAGGGTTCGCAGCTTTCCTGACATGGGTCGCACTATTCCTTACCTTCGTAGGTAGAGGTTCTTCATCGAGTGGCGAGGATATCTCGCAACTTACGACCTACCTCAACCTATCAGCAACATTGGTTTTCCTAATCATATTCGTCGTCCTTTCAGTTTGGATCTTCGGCCGATTATTGTTCGGCAAAAAAATAATTCCGACACCGGTGAGCAAGTGAGTAGGCTTCAGATTCTATCAAAGTCCTCGCTGGCATTCCTAAGCGAGCTGGGAGTCCTCTTTCTCGGATATTATGGGTACCTTACTTGGAGAGGCGTCTCGGTAACAGGCAACGTGTTAGGAGATCTGCTTGTTCCCGCCTCGTTAATCATGCTCTTCGTCCTGAATGTCGCTGTAATATCGAAACTACAGAAAAACGAAAACGAAGGAACATCTAGTTCTACCGACTCATTGGGTGGGTCGCCAACAAAGAAAGAACAGGCTCTGAAATTCCTCAAGGTCTTAGGCAATCTCAGCTCAGGTCAGCTTGCGGCTCTCCTTGAGATAGACGTGCGTAATCTTTCGAAATTCATCAACCCCTTCATCCAAACCGGCATAATTGCAGCTAAGAAAGAGGGCAAGACCTACATCTACAGCCTCAAGAACCCGCATAATCTTCTGCTTACACATAATCGTCATACTTCTCAGGAAGATACAGAGTACGCAAGTCAAATCACGCTGCCAAAATCGAATGTCCAGCTACCGTCTGAGGGCAATGTCCTAGGTCGAGTTGCCCTCGACGATTGGAAGCCTGGGGATTTCGTCTATCTCCCGCTCAGAAAATATTGTCAGAAAGGCATCCTAGTCTCAGGCTCTAGTGGTAGTGGAAAAACGATAGCTGGCAAAGTGATCGCTGAAGAGCTGCTCATGGAACGCATTCCTGTAGTCGTCTTTGATTACACCAAGCAGTGGGAACGTCTCTTCCAGAGGAACACAGATCATACAATGTTGGAGAATTATAGGCTCTTTGGGATGCGTGGACCAAAAGGCTTCAGAGGTAAGGTTGTCAGTGAACTTCCAGAAATCTCTGAGTGTCTACGGAATGGCGAGGGTATTGTTGTAGATCTTTCCTCAATCACGGAGACCGATGAACGAGTTGGCAATGTTGCCAAGGCTCTGGATCAAATCCTTGAACATTTTCAAACACAAGAAGATTCGAGTGATCTGAGGCTTTTTCTAGTAATTGAAGAGGCACATCTATGGACTTCTAAAGACGTGCCGAAAGACGCTGCAAGCTTCTTGGACAGAGTCGTTAGATTGCTCAGGAAGAAAGGAGTCGGAGTCATGCTCATCTCTCATAAGATAAGTGATTTCGATTCGGCAATGAGGTCGTCAATGAACATAAGTGTAGTTTTTAGGACGAAGTATGAGGGCGATCTGGATAGTATCGGACGAACTCTTGGTAGCGACATTGCAAAGATTGTGCCTTCGATGCCAGTCGGATACTCTATTTTCCATGCCGCAGATCTTGGAACGCCATTCGCAATGAGCTGGCGGCCGCTCTATTCACAACCATAGTCTGCATGGATTGATTAACCGGTGGCTTGGTTAGCCCCGTGGGTTCAAATCCCACCCCCGGCGCTCTACGCCGAACCCACGGGGGTCACGGGTGAACTCTTCAACTACGCCTTCTGGATGCAAAAACAAGGCTACAGACCGTCAACAACCCGCAGCTCCATCAGCACCCTAAAAGCGGTAGCAAAGAAAGCCAAACTGCTAAATCAGGACGCCGTCAAAACGCATCTTGCCTCAATGAAAGTCAGCGCTAGCAGAAAAGAGAAAATCTGCCAAGACTTGGCTAGATTCTACAAGTTCAAGCAAACGCCTTTCGATGTGCCACGATACCACAGAATAGCTAGCCTACCCTTCTTACCTCAAGAAAAAGAAATCGACCAACTAATTTCAGCTTGCGGGAAGAAGACAGCTACTTTTCTGCAACTCCTGAAGGAAACGGGGATAAGACCGGGCGAGGCATGGGAGCTAAAATGGAAACATTTCGATTTCGAAAGAGCATCAGTGACCATTACGCCGGAAAAGGGCAGTAACGCTAGACAGCTCAGAATGTCAAGCCGCCTTATCGCCATGCTCAACGCACTCCCTCGCCGTTATGAATTCTGCTTTCGCAACCCCATGATTGAGCCTGAAAGATCCATGCGGACATATCAGAAAGTGTTCGCAGAGCAACGAAGACGAATTGCACTCAAACTTCAGAATCCACGGATAGAAGCCATTAGTTTCAGGACTCTAAGACACTGGCGAGCTTCGTCTCTATACCACAGCACAAAGGACATTCTGTTAGTCAAATCGGAACTCGGACACAAATCATTGACCTCCACTCTCGTCTATACTCATCTAATCTTGTTCAAGGACGATGACTACGTATGCAAGGTCGCAAGGTCAATTGAGGAAGGTAGATCGCTGATCGAAAGTGGATTCGAATATGTAACTGAATTCGAGGACGCTAAACTCTTCAAAAAGAGGAAGTAATATTGACGAATGAACGCTGGCTGCGATGGGCGGTTCAACGCCACTTCCGGACGCAAGGCTACAAAGTGAGCCTAAGAGGTGTCAAGGTAGGTAACAGCATAATCGACGGAGAAGCTGAAAGCGGTAGCCAGAGGGTTGCTATCGAAGTAAAGAGCGGTCACGACGACGTAGTACGAGGCATGGGACAGTTAATGGAAGCACTTGCAAATGGGTTCAATAAAGCCGCATTGGTTACCTCGGTTCGACATGCCAGACGTATCAGACCTGCGGTGTTCAATCAAATGGGTTTAGTTTTATTGGGGGTAAATTCGAAAGGTATAGTTCGCCAAATTTACCCCGAGAGTTCAAAGAGTACGACTCCACCGAAAGCGTTTTCCGCCTGAGAACGATGTCGTGTCTGGGCTATCGAAGGCTTCGAGGAAGGCAATCCGATTGAGTGATAGAAACCGTCTTCTCGGTTTGATAGTGCTTGTGATAGTTTTGTCGGCGGCAGTCAGTGGGTTCACCAGTTATCTGACGATAGAATATATGTCCGCCACGTTCGGGAAGCAAAGTGTTTCCACGATAACAAAAACTGTCGGCGTCATCGCTCCGTTCGGAGGGTACTATGGGGTACCATGGCAACTAGACGACTTAGCTTCAGGCGAATCCGTGGGATCTGTAAGCTGCGGCTTGAACAGCACCTTTAATCATTCCGCTAATGCGGCAATCATAGTCTTAGTTTACTCAACCATGAGCTTGCCTAGCAGCGTCCAATACACTCCCGAAATGACCCTAAGCCTAGTAGCCTCATACAATGCCGCCGGGTTCAGCAGTCCTCCGAATCAGCCTAGTGTAGCCATGTACGCCGGTATTGCCTCCGCTGCTAATGCGGCTGGCAACTTCAACGCCTTATTTGGGTCGGCTCAGGGAACGTGCCTCATCATAGCTATGTCGTGGCTTTTCCCCGGTCACACCAGTTTCACATTTAACAATCAGGCGATAGGAAGCACAGGAGTAGGGGCTGGATGGATAGCCGCTTCTGGGCTACAGGCAACAATGGGTTCGGACTCGAACTCTAACCGCTTATGCTTATTCTTCGCATCCATCTACGGAACCGGAGGACAAGTTTTCGCCAGCAATGGCAGCGGTCTTATCGTTCTACAAACCATCGGCAACTACGAAGCCAGCCCCAACAATTCAATCTCGGCGCAGATAGGCTACCTTGTCTCAACCAGCCAATTAACCGAAACCATGAACGCCCAAACATTGACCGCCAGCGGCATCATCTACCCATTCATAGGAATAGACCCCGCCTGAACCCTTGAAGTCCAGTAACGATAAAACGCTTCTAGTTACATGAGGCTCAGTGAAGCCTCAAAGCCTCGTGAGATATCAGGCTTCGCGCGTTAGCTTCGGAAGAACTCACTATCCATCGAATTGGATTCATTGCGGTGGTTTCGGGGAAGCCTGATCGGGGCTAACTTGTCGAGTTAAGGATCGATGTAGCGGTGTTGAATTCATTGGTCGCTTGGTTAACGAAGGCGTTGCCTTCTGTGATCAGCGATGGGTTATTTTGAATAAGCCCGTCTTCGTAAAGCGTAAATGCTGAGTAGCAGAGGCTCAAGGCGTTGACGATATGGACATGGGCTTCGGCGAAGGCTGACGGAGGGCGTAATCTGAGGGCGCTTTCCATCAGAACTTTGAGGTTGTCCTTTTGCTGGCTCACGAATGAGATTAAGTCAGTTTGAGACATCTGTCCGTTACTGAACGCACGAAAGTTATCTGCGGTCTGAGTCGTTATGTTGTGAAATTCTGAGAATATGGCTGACATTGCGGTTTTGTATTCTGTAACATTAGCTTCCGCCGTGACCATGACTGGCAGCGTGTACGTGGTCGTCTCCGTTGTAGTTGTCGCCCCGCTATGGGTTGAACCGGCAGCCCCTAGCATAGCTCCTATGACGAGTACAATGATTAGCAGACCGAGTGTCTTAGCTTGAGATTTTTTCTTGGGAGCTACTGGTTGCTCGACTGTTTTGACGGGTGGCGTGGAAGACGTAGTTGGTGTTCCGCACGATGGACAGAAACTCACATTAGCAGCGAACTGGCTTCCACATTTCGAGCAGAAAGGCAAGTCTTTCCCAGGTATGCCTATGCTTCAGTTCGTCGGGCTTAAGATTTTGCATGCCTTAAGGAATAGATTGTATTGCATAATGTAAAATATGAATGAGTGGGGTTTTGATCCGAGGTTCAGTCAAAATGCCCTTTTGCCGGAATTGTGGCGAAGCAACCGCAGTTGGGACGAGATTCTGTCCGAAATGTGGAGCAGACATGTTGAATGCGAACCCACCGCAACCTGCATCTGAACACCGCATCAATCGTATGCCTGAACTTATTCTCGGACTGATTGGTGGCGTCCTGGGGCTTCTATTCATACCTGTAATGGTCTTCCTCGGTGCCTTCGGGGAGGCGTTTACTGGAAGTCCGGGTACTCTTTATGCGCAAGCAGCAGTTGCTGCTCTGATTTCTATCATCGGACTTGTTGCGGCAGTTCTTGTTAAGAGCAAGCCCAGAGAGTGGGGCATCTGTCTGGTGATTTGTGGAATTATCGGCGTCATAGTTGCTTCAGGTTTCTATGTTGGAGGTCTCTTGCTGCTAGTTGCTGGAATCCTCGCTCTCGTAAGAAGGGATTCTAAAAAAAGTCAAGACGACCTGTCTTTCTTAACTGAGGAGCAACCTCGGAGAACCGGGTTGAGGGGTTCGTTTCCGCTTGATGAACTCACGATTAACAAGGAGGTTTCTAATGTTTCGCCTGGAGTATATGTTCTCGGGCGCAAGGAGGGCAAGACTTTCTACGTTCGCTCTATCGGTCGGGCTGATGTTGATGTGAGGCTTCGACTCAAGGAGCAGATTGGCAGATATGGTCGGTTTAAGTTCGAATACGCAAATTCTCCTGAAGATGCTTTCAGAAAGGAGTGTGATTTATACCATGACTTCCGGGGACCGGAAGGCAAACTCGACAATAAGAATCACCCAGAAAGACCTCAAGGCGTTGCGTGGCTTTGTACCAAGTGTAATATATTTCAGTAAGATTGAGCCTCATGCTTTCATCTCTGGATAGCTGGCGCTTGTAAGCCATACCGAAGCAAGTGATACACCTCAAATCACATTTTAAAGGACAATATACGCAACTCATTGACTGTATGAAATGCTATGAAAGCGATATGTGAAAGATGTGGTCAGAGCTTCGAGGGGGCTTTTATGCAGCGTCTTTGCGAGAACTGCAAAAGGAAAATCTTCTTCTAAATTAAGGCTTGGAAGCTTAATGAATCGTTGGATGATTACAAGCATTGTTCTAACCGTAGCTTGCCTAGCATTAGCTGGAACTTCCGTAGCGATCTATAGGACACCCGAAACGGTTTCGGTCACTTCGACTACAAGCTGTATTGCCTACAATCAAGTTAACGTATTCTACACAACCACTTGGAGCTACACTTTGGGAGGGTGCCAACCCGAAATCTTCACAATTACACATACGCCTAATCAGCAGGCTTGCGGCGTTTACTTCCTCTGCACCACTAAAATCCAAAACTACACGACAACAACCACAGTTACACACAGTTAAGCCTCGGAGCTAATCGAAGCGGCTTTGACTACGTTACACACGTAGAGAGACGGAAATTATTCAAGAAGACGCAATTATCGCCATCGAAAGCGTACGCTTCGATGGGCGCTGTCACAGCTGGGACAATTACGGACTCCCATCTCTACCTGAGACTTCAATCGTCTGCTATAGATTATTCATGTTACGCCGTTGATGATGTCTCATCGATAACTCGGTGGAGGTGCGCTTTTCCGTATTCGGATGCGAGGTCATACATTGCTTTTGCCAATTCCAGTGAGCGGCAAACTAGCACGCTGTTAGTTGATAAGATTACATTCGTGTGTTGTTTGGCACATATTTTCGCTCTTTGCCGATAGAATTGCCGCCGCCTACTCTCTGGCTTTTGGGGAATGTCATAGTCGATCATCCATACCGTTCCAGTTGTGGCATTCTGAACACTCGCAACTGTCATCTATTCATTCCCCAATCGGTTCGGAGAAGTCTTCGAGTGTTCCACGATTACCACAGTTTGCTTGACTTTCCTTCTCCACCTCTCTTCCCTTGATTTTGTCGGGCTTACTAGATATTCGAGCATTGGATTCCGTGGAACGTGTGGAACTACTTGCGTTCAGTGCGATGTCTCGCCACACTCGGACGGTCTTTCCGCCTCTTCCACCCGGTTTAACCCAGTTCTCTCTTACAGGGAGTTTAGCTTGAACTGCTTCGTTGAAGGAGCGGCGTCCTTTTGGTGCGAAATGTTTGGTTATGCTCCAATCTACATATTTTTGGTAGAGTTCGGTTTTCGACACGTAACTCCCGTTTTCCACTTTCACCTCAGAACTCAGGAAAGCTTGCATGATGTCGGCTTTCAAGATCCACTCTGCTCTCACTTGCTGGGCAGTTGGTTCGTAGGATAATGTTCGTGTTTGGAGTAGTCGCTTCGCTAAAGCCACGAGAACGTTCAATAGTCCAGATAGTTCTCCGGGCGTGGTTAAGTTCTCGATGAGAGTGCGGTCTTGATTCTCGTTCTCGAATTTCCGCCTCCACGTTAGTATTATCCATCTGCGCAACCAAGCGTCAGTAAGATCTTGAACTTGCGGAAGTTGATTCGCAGAAAAGAAAAGCTTGCAATGGTTATAGAGCGTGAAAACTGGCTTATGTTTTTTTTCGGCTCTTATAGAGTCACCGCTTATGAGCAATTTCAATCTCCCTGTGTGCGAGAGTTCAGTGGCATTAACATCGGCGTAGAGATTGACCAGTTTGCCGTCTAGACTTGCACATGCAAATCTGTTGGTCTCTAGGTCGTGGATTGATTCGCTGACAACGTTTTCAGCACCGACTAGTGCCATCAGAATTTTGAACCAAGTGCTTTTGCCATTTGCTCCTTCACCTACGTATAGGAAGGCTTTCTGTAGAAAGTTGGATCTGATGAGTACGTATGCGGCGTGTTCAAGTAACGCTCTTTTATCTTCCGGGTCCAGCGTCACCTCATTGAGGAACGCCATGATGCCTGGGCATCTGGCTTTAGGGTCGTATTCGATAGGCAATTGCCTACGTGAGAGATAGTTTGACGTGTGTGGGCTTAGTTTGCCATTTGTTATGTCGATTAACCCGTTAGCTACGTTGATTATTCGATCATCTTTATCGAATTCCTGTCTTTGACGAAACGTGCTTCGCTTGATGTGTCCGGATACTTCTTTGCAGAACTGATTCGTGCATTCAGGCTCTAGTATCTCCGTTTCAGATTGAATGACTGACTCTCCGTTCTCAACATAGCGTCCGTTTTCGTAGATTAAGACGTCTTCCGATTGGATCAGAGTAGCGAATCTGTGGCGTCTTTCTATCTCGTCAGCGATTTCATTTGGAGTATATTTATTCTTGACAGCGTTCTGAATTTGTCTCAGAGCAATCGCAGTCATTGGTCTTCACCGCTTAGCAATTTTTCTAAACCACGATATCCTCTCAAGCGACCCAACATGTCCATCCCCATGTTGTAATGATAGTCAACGTCTTTCAGGCGACTCGCAATTTCCTCGTCACCAGTTCTTTGGCAGATTTTCGAGACAATATCAGTGGCGTCTTCCTGCCTGACACCTTCCTTAAGCAAGAAAGCGATGAGCGAGATGCTAAGCTGATTCCGTACACCCTTTTGCCAGTGGGGTACGATAGCGTCCACGATGCTCTGCTTACGTGATTGGAGGAGGCTTCGAGTCTTCTTAACCAAATATCTAGGTGTGGACTGTGTCGGCGATATCGGAGCGCTAGCCTTCCATCCTAGCTTTTCGATTCGTTCCAGCAACGTTGAGCCTGTAAAGTTGAACACTGCAAGTTGCTCTGCACCCAATATCGTGTATCGTCCGAATCCTTCGAGCCTGCATTTCGTTCTCTCACAATTTCGATGATGAATAGTGCTTGGTGATATGATGACGTAACTATGAGTGCCAAGTAAGTCGATTGCGTGTGGTTCCTCGGAGATTCTAATCTTTCTCGGAAGTGTTGTTCTATTAGCAAAGCAGACGTGAATTCCATTGTGTGGAGTAGATTCCACTAACGTCTCTTTTTCGAGTTCATCATGTTCAGGAAAGAATTCGTGGTAATCGCCTACGGTTTCGAAGTCTAAACATGAAAAAGCTTGGTTGCAGATTATTGCGAGATTGTTGTTGCCGTTGCTGTATATTGCCCTAAGATGATCTGGTTCGATTGGTTCTTGTTCAAGGTCTTTCCAACTTAGGAGAGGTTGTTTGCGTCCTGGAGCAATTGGAACTACGCTAAGCCCATTGGCTAGGCACCACTCGATTCTCCTTCTTACAGAGCTTGCGTAAAGTGCGTCCACCACTTGTGAAGCATAGTTGATTTCGGTGGTCAATCAGAGCGCCTCCGAATTCTGCGCTTGAGTTTCTTCTCCCGATCGAGGAATGGTCACCAATAGATTACTAGAATCCACAATCTTAACGATGACGAAATCACCCTCCTTCACCCCTGATAAGTAAACCCAAAGCTTCGGGATAGTGAGAATAAGCGAGGTGCTATGACGACTAATCTTCCTTCTACTAGCGAAACCGCCTTTCTTCAAACTAACCTGCTTCATTGCGGTAGTCCCCGGGTAACATTCAGGTCTAAGAAAGGCACACAAACACAACAAGTCGAAAAATGCACATAACAACCCACGAAACTACAACAACTAAACAACGCACACCCACAAGTATAGGGGTCGTTGAGTCGTCCGAATAAGACCGCATCAGGTCGCTTTAACGTGTTTCCTGCTATTTCTCGTCGCTTTCTCAATAAATTAACGAAAACCGATAATCCCAAGTTGCAATGTATGCATTTTTTCATTGCAGTCGCCTCTTTTTGAAATACCACATGTCTGCATCTTTCTCCACAAGATTGTAGCCAAGTTCAATCAGTGCCGTTCGCTCTTCCGGGGTTCTTGCAGTTTTGCAATCGTAGTGTTCTTCGTAGCCGTCACTGGCAAGGTGAACGTAAACGAGCGTATTTTTCAGAGTTCGGTGACCTAGAACGTCCTTGACATGTAAGATGTCAAGTGATTTCGAATATTCATTTGTTCCTTTCAGGTGCCTTAGACTGCGCCAAGTTATCAATCGAATTCTATCATTTCCAGATTCGTTTGCAATTCTCCTTCTCTGCTTAGAGAAACTCTTCATAAAATCCTTAAGCCCTTTACTCGGGTCAGAGTTTCCAGAACGGTCAGAGTGGAAAAGGAACATGCCCTTTCTTGGCAACAGCTCTAGCATGCCAACGAGCGTGGGTGAGATTCCTAGGCTTCGTCCATTCGCACATTTGCCTGGGTGGCTAATGTTGATTCTACACTTGGTGAGCTGAGTGTCCCTCCACTCCTGATTCCAAATTTCTAATGGTCGTGCGCCCGTTTCGTAGATAGCTTGAGTGAAACAACAAGTCTTCCTGCCAAGCTTACTGATTAGAAATCTGACATCGCATTCCAAAGGGAGAGTTGGGAGTTTCTGACCCTCTCGGAAGGGAAGCAATTCGAATTGAATCCCGACATGTTTGTAGAATTCTTTCAAATCTTGGATTAGTTTGTTCTTTCTACCCTTGCTTAGGTTACAAGACAGAAGGTAACTCTTAACCGCCTCTGCGTCAAGGATTTCGACTTTACGTGCAAGGGAAATGAGCGCCTTCTTTCTGTCAATTATCGTGGCTACGGAGAATTGGCTCTTCGTCTTCTGGCTTCCAGCCTCTGCCATATGCGCTATGTAAGACAGAATTTCCGATAAGCCGCTTGGAGCGCTTGGCTGAGTTCTAGTATTCAGCCCGAGATTTGATTGGAGATCCAGATTTTTCTCTGTTGGTTTCTCGCTCGAAGCCATTGCTTGTGGGTGGTTGGTTTCAATTGGCAGCGCTGTTTTTTCCAACTCTCTCAACTGAGACTATATATGTCCCCCGCGAGCGTTTAGTTTAGTTGTGGACTAATTTGCGCTCACAATCAGTCCAGAGAGTTAGATTCTGGAAGCCAAGAAACCCTCGCTTTGAGGCAGTGATTGAACGGTCACTGCTCAACAGCCCAGGCATGTCTGCGAGCTACGGTAAGCTGTGGATCGCCTGCAAGGAGACCATCAAAAGTAAGGTAACGTTCGGTCTCTACCTCTCGTCACTCGAAAAGCAGAACATAATCAAATGTCAAAGGACGAGTCGAAAGAGCGTCACCTTTACACTTAATGAGAAACACCGTGGGCTTAAGGACGTGAAGAAGTACGTGAATCGTCCCTCGATCCTACGAAAGGATTTCCGAGGTGAGTTAGAGGCACTGAAAAGTGGAGATAGGAGAATGAAATCTGCCGAAATTATGTCTCAATTGATGTCTGAGTTCGAGTCACGGATTCTCGACACTATCTCGACGAGGGCGCAACGAACACATATGCGTTTTGAAAACCCTGCAACAGCTCTCTTCGAGAAACTTGAACTTGAAGAACTTCCTGAATTGCTTGCATCCCAAATCACAAGACTTTACCTCGCTGATCCAGCTTTCACCTTCGCAATGCTTCATGTGTTGATGACCCCTAGAAAAGAAATTCAATTCAACCGTAAGCGTGAACCGTTGCTCTTTGCCTCGGCACACACATGGTTACACACGGAAACTCAGGAAACGAGCTTCGATTTAGTAAACGATGAACGTGAGCGCCACTAACTAACTCTCAGAGGGAAAATTGAAGTATCATAACAGATCTCGCCGTCCCTGAAGACCGAATAGGTTACAGAGAAGAACTCGATTGGAGAAGGAATGCGAACGCCCTGAACTCGCGTCGAAAAATTGAAAGTGTTGAAATAGACTCTGTTGAGCTGAATTGAGAAGTTCGGGGCGCCGAGGACTTCCTGGTTGCCGCCATCTATAAACACAAGCCTGTGATTCGCGGGTTTGGGATCTCGAATTCGTACGAAATTTGTTGGTAACAGTGGGAATGCGGTATAACGTTCGTCGCTAAAGAATACCTTTCCCGAACGACTCTCTACAATCCGTGTATCCAGATGTTCGATTAGTTTCCGCGCTGCCTCAACACTCATCGTCTGTCACTTCCGAGTCCAAAGAAGAGAACCGCTCTGGGGCATGCGCTGGTTGGAGCGAAAGGTATTCTGGGCAAAGATGCCCCCAAGTTGTCAAAACCAATCGATTCCGAAGCAAGCTGTTCACATATGTAGCTCTTTTAGTTAGTGTAACCGAGGATGATAATTCGAACTAATAATCACATGGACTTCAATAGCTAACAAGTCTTAGGGATTGAATCAATACGCCTGATGTACCGCGAAAGATCACACTTCGCTGCATTAGATTTGAGAAAGCAGCAGATGAGGATACTCGAATCAGTTATGTTGGAAAATCTAAGAGCGCACGGGTTGAACTAGCTGCGCTGAAATACTACGCCAGTTTCGGTTATCGCGGCGTGTGGTCCGAGGATAGCTACTGGTCGTTCATCATGGCGCTGTTATTCTGGGACGTTATATTCGCTAGGTTGCCCGGCGTCTACTCAGACCAGCTGGGGGGCTTCCCCGGAAAACTCCAAGATATGCCTCACGATTTCTTTAGACATGAGTTCTATTCCAGACGAACAAAGATGATTGAAAAGCGCATAAGTGACCTTCTTGCCTGTCCATCGATTTCCAAGGAAATCAACGACGCCTATGTGAAGCACAAAGGAAAACCCTGCCGACCGATCTGGAACTGGGATGCATGTTCAATTGTCGACGTTTGTCTCGGAGTAGAAAGCATCTCAAGAGAACAGCTATTTCTCATCATGAAAAGACTGCTGACCGATTTCGGAAAAAACAGAAGCGGTTTGCCGGACCTATTCCTGTATAGCCCCAAGCCCTCGTTAGTGGAGGTGAAGTCTGGTTCTGATTCACTTAGAGAAAACCAAGTGGAGTGGCTACAGTTTCTTCTTCATACAGTTGGGCTTTCTGTAGAAGTTCTATTAGTAAATCATACTGATCGCAAGAGAAGACTGGTTCAGGACGCGTTGGCCGCTGGAAGCTGCGAAACTATCCTTTCGGTTGACGACAACTCTAAGATCAGGTCAGCATTTCATTAAGAGCGTCAATTAATGGCAATTTCTAATCGCGGAGAAATAGGTTTTTCCTCCTCCTGAAGCGTTTTTTCAAATTCGAAGAGGCCTGAATTCTTGACCGTCAGCTGATCTAGCAGTTCCTTGGAAATCGTCGAGTTGTTCCATATTTTATCGCATACCTCTCGGACTTCAGTCTCATTGCGTGCTCTTGAGCATATTTTCTGTACAGTTACTTGTTTTTCGACACCCCGTTGGTGTAGCATTTCGTTGAGGTCAGCTGCTTTCAAAAGCTGAATACTCATTCTTGCCGCATACTGTGCGAGTGAGAGTGAGTCACTTCCAATAGTGATCCTCTCTTCGGGGTTGAAGGCTGTGCCTGCGAAGATACCTATGACGCCTTGCTTAATGGTGCGGCCTTCAGGAGTGTCGACGCCAAAGTCGTAACTCCATTTTAGGACGTTCAGGAATCCTTCTAGATCTCTCCTTCTCACCAGCGCCCATTTGCATTCCAGGACGTACGTAATCGGTTGGCTAATTGGGCTGGGGCAGATCGTCCACACCCTGTCAACTTCAGCAAACAGTTTCCGTTCGCCTATTGGTCTAAGGAGCTTCAGCGTGATCCGGCGTTTGTCCATTCTCGATCGATGGGTTTGTTCGAGGAACTCTGCTCCCTTTGTCAGTTTGTCTACGAAGAATTCGACGCATGCTTCCCAGTTGTGGCCTATGCGGTTATCCTTGCCCTTGACTCGTCGGATGTAGTCTTTCTTGTCTTCGATTGCGATTCTAAGATCTTCGTCGCTTAGAGCGGTGTGATAGTAGTATGGAAAGTTGAAGATTCCCACTTCTTTGATCTCGTCTTTGTACAGTTGGATTGCTCTGTCAATGGCTGTTCGCATTTGATCGTCGTTACATTGAAGCTTCTGCTTCAGAAAGCTCAGGCCGACGATCTCCCTCAGTTCTTTTGCTTTGAGGATCTCGTCTCTGATTAGCCGAATTCTTTGAGCTAGTGGATTAATGTGAGAGCCGCCTTCGAGGAGCAGTTCGGTACGTTGTAGGGCTTCGGCGATTGCCTCGTTGCGGGGTCTTGATGAGTCGAGGTAGGTTACGATGAATCCTCCTGCGAAGGGTGTTTCGTGTTCTGCTGTTCTGTAGCCTCGGAAAAAGACTTGGCCCTTTTTCTCGTATCGCCTCAGATTTGCTGCGACATCACGGATCGTGATGCCTTGGTTCTTGAGCAGTTTGGCGATCTGGCTCGTGTAGAAGGCTTTGTCGATGTTTTCTCTCAGAAAGCTGAGTATCAGCTGGGACTTGTTTGGTTTGACAATTCTCGGCGTGTTAGAGAACGAGAGGAAGCTTAGGTTCTCAACCTCCATTTCGTCTGAGCCATTTTGGAGAACGAAGAGGTAGTAAGAGCGTGTGTTGTATCTTGAGCCTGCTCTTCCAGCGAACGTTCTATTCCTCTCTCGAATCGGTTTCACCGTTCTCAGCAGAAGTCCTGTCTTCCAGTTTCGATAGCAAACTGCCTCCGCGGCTCGGTCGCTGAAGGAGAGTTGGTTTGCGACTTCTCTGCTGCTTCTTGGTTTTCCATCGCTCATTAAGTGGAGGAGTTTGTCTCTTGAACCGTACGGGCGACTCATATTCGTGATTCTTCTTGGTTGAGGCTCTTAACCCGCTAACCCGACTCAAACCCGACTGGGTCGGTTTTTCGTCGGTTGCGGGCTTGGATGCCTCAGTAGGAATAGCCCCCGGCACCAAAACCGATTCTTTACGTTTCTAAGCGTTAATATCTGGTAGTCGCCCACGTTACACGATTTTCCAATCTAGGGTTTGGTGGGTGTTGTTGAGTAAGCATATTCTAGGCGGCCTCACAATCCTCCTAACCTTAGCCCTGATCACACCGGTTTACAGCACACCAAATCTTTCCATAGACGGCGCAGCTTCAAACTCTTGCTCTGGCTTTACTTCGTGTTCCGTGACCCCGTTCGGAACCAGCATTCCGAATGATATAATAATCGTCCTCGCAACCACCTTTGCTGTTACTTTCAACACGCCAACCGATGTTCAAGGGCATCTGAGTTTTGCGTTGAGAAAAACGTTCACCGCTGGTGTAACGGATAGTGAATGGTGGGCAGTCGCCTCCACAGCCCTCTCAGAGGACACCATAACACTCACCAGCACATCAGGCCCAGCAAGCATCGGGTTGGTGGTATGGGGTATTAGTGGAGCTAACACTGTGAGCCCCTTTGATCCTTCGTCAGGAGTCCCGGCAACAAACAGCGGCACAGCCACTTGCTCTACGCCTTGCCTTTATCCTGTTAGCGGAACAATTTCATCAACCTCGAACGGTAACGATATGATACTCGGTCTAGCAGGCGACGATGCCAGTAACGTGTTGGGGGCTGGTTCAGGTTTCACTCTCATAGCCATTACCTCAGTGGCTGCTGCCGAGTTCGAGGTTGTAACTTCCACCCACAGCGGCCTCTCTGTCCCAATGAGCCTCAGCCTTGCACAGGTACAAGGTACAGGTACTGCTAATTGGGTTATGATTGCGGATGCTGTGCAAGGCCTACCTACGCCCCCGATACCTGAATATCCGTTAGGGATATCGGTACTAGCCATATCCATGATCTTAGCCTACGCAGTAATCAAACGCAGTACTATAACCAAATAGAATACTACGGCACGGCAGATGATTCCCATCTGTCACTTAGTAAGATGACTCATCACTCGTGAGCGAAGAACACGACGGCGATGACGCGTTGAACGCCTAAGGTCCAGCTTCACACCTCAATGCTAAAGGCTAGTGTATGTTATGCAGGGAAGGCTCCGCAGACCCTGCAATAGTTCATAATCTGCATCAGCCACGCCCCACAGCTCTTACATTTCTTAGCTCCTTCACCCATTCCGCTTGGGATTCCGAATTTCTCCTTGAATACCTCAAAATATAACAGGTGCTCCTTGTCATTGATGCGGACACCGTCGCGGTCGAGACATTTCTTTTTCTGGGCTTCGAATTCATCATCGGACATGCGTGATGCGAAGTACTTTGGAAGGTTTGATGTCCCTGAACCTTGTTCTATCGGCATTTTGATGCGCCAGACCATAGTGTCCGGCAGCATTCCTTCGAACGCCTTTCTCAGTATCCACTTCCCATAAACTCTCCCACGCTCTTCGTGAACCTTCAGTTTGGGATTTACGCTCATGGCGAACGCTTTGAACTCGTCATCGAGAAAGGGCAGCTTAGCCTCAATCCCGAGGCTTCTAGCGAGTGGAACTGACGAGAAGCGCATCGTTTTCCACATGTTTTCAAGTCGCTGACCGAGTTGATCATACCCCTTCTCGAAGAGGAAGCTGTAGCCTGCAAATAGTTCGTCTCCTGCGTCGCCAGTGAGAACTCCACGAAGTCCTTCTTCCTTTGCGGCTCGTAGACCAATTAGAATGGTTGCATCGTTCCTTACTTCCATGGGATCGAAAGTCTTCATGACTTCAATGACGTCTATCGCAGCATCCTCAGCCATCTTCAGGTCAATCCTTACGATCCTGTGCTGCAAACCAAAGAGGCCAGCGACAGTTGTCGCGTAGGATACGTCGGGAGCGTCATCAAGCGCTACCGTAATGCCTCTTAACTTGCCAAACTTACTTGCAGCAGCCGTAATCACCGACGTATCCAAGCCGCCGGAAAGCAGAATGCCATCCGTCAAGTTTCTATGAACTGCCTCCTCGAATAAGCCTCGCAATTGTTCGCAAGTTCGAGTGACGAATTCGCTAACCAAGATTTTCACCTAGCAGTTCCAAGGCATTCTCTGTCCCTTTAGCTATGCCACGGCCATTTGCCTAGGCTATGAGGTTAGGGCGACATTAAGCAACACTAGCATTTGCCGTGAGCTTTATTCGAGAACTTCCACATTTCCGTCGCTTCGGCCAACGTACACCCGGTCAGCCATCTTCAAGAAGAGACCTGTTTCTATCAAACCAGGCACCATCTTCAACTGACGGTCCAACTTGCTCGGATTTTCGAGTCTGCCGAAGTCAGCGTCTAGGATGAAGTTCCCATTATCGGTGATAACTGGGCCGACTTTTCCGCTGCTTTCACGAAGACGGGCGCGTGCGCCCATGTTTGCGAGTTTTATTTGAACCGACTTGTATGCGAAAGGGAAGACTTCCAGTGGGATAGGCTGTTTGTCGCCTAGATGCTTGGCGATCTTTGTCTCATCAACAACTATCGCCAGCTTATGCGCTGTTGAGTCAACCACCTTCTCTCTCAACAAAGCTGCGCCCCCACCCTTAATGAGGTTAAGCGATGGAACTTCGACTTGATCTGCACCGTCTATTGCGTAATCGACTGTATGGGCCTCATTCATGGTTTTGATTCTCAGTCCATGTGAGATTGCGAGATTTTCAATTTGATGCGATGTCGGCACTACAGATAACTCGAAATGCCTAGCTCGCGATAATCTAGCGATTTCCGCTAGCGCGTAAGCAGTAGTGGTTCCGCTCCCCAGCCCGATGATCCATCCATTCCTTATGGGTTGGAGCGCCTTGAGGACGGCTCGCCGTTTAGCGTCCTCAATTGAGGCCAAATTCATCCTTCCGCTTCGATCTGTTCAAGGCGATCCATGGCCTTGAGGATTTCCTCACGAATCTGTTCAATCCGTTTTTCCGAATCAGTGATCTCCTGTTCATTTTCCTTATTTTTCGACTGTTGGTCATGATTTGAATGTTGACTTCCTCCATTGCTTACCGTGTCACCGGAGCGTTCTGACTGTTCAGGTTTCCCAGGCACGGTGGGTGCTCCGGCTTTGAGATCCTTCAGTTTCGCGTCGATCTCTGCGAGTTTGGCCTTGAAGCCTTTGACAACTTCATCCCTCTCAATCTCCAGATCGTGAAGGTCGACGATCTGCTGGTTTTCTTGTATGGCTTTCTCTAACCTCTTGAGGTCTACCTTGTACTTCTCGAGCATCCGATCCCTCTCGGCTTCGCTAATCACGCCGCTGGTGTGGGATTCGTAGATTGTAGTTACAGCGGAGCCGAGGATTTGTCTTTCAAGTTTCAGCACCTTCAATGACTCTCTAGCGCTATTTACCGCCTCAAGGGAGGTTGGTGGTTGCGTGTCTAATGTTGAACTGGGCAGATTTGGAAGCGGGATGATTCGCTTTGCTTGAGGGGCTGTTTGTGTCTCTTTCTTCTTCCAAAAGGCGATGTGGGTCACTAGATTTACCAAGGCCCGCCCCTGAATTACTCGTGTTTTATCTGGGACTGGGTGTAATAATAGCTTCGCGCCGTTCGGAGACTCCATTCTAGACGTCATATGGCCGGCTTTTTCATAACAATCATCACCTTCCTGCTTGTGCTTAGTACAAATGTCAAGTCTTTTACCATCCGACGCATCAAAATGCGTTAGCCATAGGAGTGAGGGTCATGCATTTGGAAGGCTCCTTCGAGACGCCTGCATCTCGAACGGTTGCTTATGATTTCTTACTCAACCCTAACGATATAGCCCCATGCCTTCCTGACTTGCAGTCAGTTGAGGTTCTTAGTCCCGATAGTTTCCGGGCCAAAGTAAAGGTAGGTATTGGTTTGGTTAAGGGGAATATGGATTTCGCATTTCGAGTCATAGACAAGGTACCCCCCGCTTCTGCTAAGCTCGTTGGGACAGGGCGCGGAGTTGGAAGTTCAGTTGATATTCAAACTGGGTTCAAACTGGAGGAACTGGGATCCGGATGCAAGGTAAGTTGGATTGCCGATGTGACTATGAGTGGGATGATCGCGGGACTGGGGTCAAGGATGCTTGATTCTACATCCACCAAAATGGTTGAGCAGGTTGTCGAGAACTTCAAGAGCAAATTGAATGAGAAGACCCGCGCCTAATTGTAAGCTAAGTCATATATTGTAGAATCGTTGATTATTTCTCGGTGAGATTAATGTCGCAAGGAACATATGTTTGCCCAGCTTGCAAGCAATTCTTCAAGACGAAGGAAGAACTCGAAGCCCACGCAAAGACCGCCCATTGAACGGAATAAACGTCCGAGCGCCCCGATTTGCTTGGGGAGTCTGAAAATCCATTCTTTTGGGATATCCACAACCGAAAATGAGTGTGCAACAGAGTTAAGTCTAACGAGTTCGTCTCTCTCCAGACGAGATCGACCGTGCAAGATTCCTATGAAAATTTCAGCATTTACGGGTTCTCGTTAGACTACCCGGAAGAGTGCCGCGTCGAATTCAACGCGAAAAGTCGCCGTGAATCAGGCGACGTCGTGTTCCATCTCCCGGATAAGACCGATAGGGTTAGAATATTCCTCTCTTGGGGAGACTTGGAAAAAATCCTCAAACGATTCCAAACCAGCGAAGAACACGCTGAGTTCAGCCTTGACTCCATGAAGAAAGGGAAGAACGTGAAGAACTTCGAACGAGTATCACGGGACACGTTATCTCTACACAATCACAGAGGTTCTCTGAACAAGGTCAAGTTTGATGAAAGATCAGCTGGCTTAATCGGAAGCAAAAACATTCCGAGGACAGCATATTCATTACACGTCCATTGCGACAAAACAAACAGATACTTCGTGTTATACACAATGACGCCGAGCAGCATCGACGACAGATACGATAGGATCATGGACTCAATGAGGAACTCTTTCAAATGCCACTAAACGACGGTGTCATCGACTTCAAGCTTTAGGATGACGGAAGTCAAATACGAGACTTGCTACGCGTTCAAGTATGCGACATAACCCATGCCCGAGAGTGGCATGAACTTAAGGTTAGAAAGAGCCTGTAAGTGTCGATCGAACGTTAGGCTTCAATAGGTTTTGGAGCCCCGGGCGGGAATTTCAGCGAACGTGCGCTCGCTTTTGAACCCGCGGCCTTCGCCTAATCGTCCTGCAAGTTACCAAGGCGGCGCTTGTGGCATTAGGTGATTCTACCAGGCTGAGCCACCGGGGCTGCTGTCGGTCAGGAGGCGTTAGAATATTCGCTAATTAACCTTGGCATCCAGATGCCCAATGGGTTAGAGGAATCAGCTTTCACGATTAGAGTCTGAATATGACTCCTGCCTGATCGGGGACTATGCAACCGAAATTTCTTCGGTTCAAGATCAATTACTTACACGGGCGAAGGGGACCCCATGTTTCGCACAATCTTGTAAGACCCATTGCTCCTGATTCAGTGACCGGACAATGTGCGAGTCGCAGATTCAGCGAGTTACCTGTGGATTCGAGTCGATTGGTAAAAGCAGATTATGACAGGTCATCAAAGCGGCGATGGCGGTATGGGTTGCGGAGAATTTTGGGCTTCGGAGTGTCACATTGTGTGCACTAACTTTTTGCGTCAAAAAATGGTATAATGCCACTTTTACCATTCATGGATGTGATAATGCGTGACCAAAGGCTTAAGTGCGTTTATTAGCCCTCCGTGCGTCAGAGTCAACTAACAAAAGGAGGATGTTTAGGAAAATGGTCAAGAAATGCCCATCATGCGGCTACAACAACCGTGATGACGCTTCATTCTGTTCAAGCTGTGGCGCATCTCTCTCAGGCGGCATGGCCCCCGCACTCAAACCAGTTCCATCCGTTCGCGTAGTTACACCAGTCAGCGCTGGCGGACCCATCCGCGTTCCTGCACCGGGACAATGCTATTATCACCCCAGCCTCCCAGCAGTATACGTCTGCAACCGCTGTGGAAGGTCGATCTGTCGCGATGACTCAAAAACATACATGGATCTGGTCTTGTGCCCGCAATGTTACCAAGGAGTGGTTCCTATGGTAGCCCAACAACAACCACAACCCGCCTATGCTCAACCCCCACAACAAATGCCACCACAACAAATGCAACCCCCGCCAATGGCGGCGGCGTACGGTCCACCTATGGGACCGCCACCGATGGGTCCAGCATTCGGTCCCCCACCTACAGCTTCCTACCCAATGTATCCCCCACCACCAATGTACGCCCCTTCATCACCTAGAGCGCTATGGGGCTTCATCCTAGCAGTGATCGCAGGAATACTTGTGATTCTCAATGCAGCAGCTTTGCTTGCCCCAGGATTCTACGCGATGTGGGCAGGTGTATTCTTCTGGTTGCCAGCACTCGGCCCTGCACCTCTATCATTCGCAATCGGCGTAATCATAGGGCTAATACTGGTAATCGGATCGATACTGATGCTGCTCGGCTACGGAACAATCGGAAGCATCGTCGTCTTCCCGATGGCTGTGCTAAGCCTCATAATCGGTGGAGGTTTTGTAGCTGGCTTCGTCTTGGGTGTGCTGGGCGGTATACTCGGCATGCTGGGACGATAGAAACGTAGGGCACCCCCAATTTTTTTTCTTCTCTTTCACTTCTCCTCGTATATTCACCGCGACGTTTAGTCTCCAGTGAGCACTAGGGCGTCCTGGAGCTGAATTGAGTGAATCTCAGTCCGAAAGCTTCGTTAGAACGACCGGATAGTTTCAACGATTCACAAGCTATGCTTAAGCAGTGATTCCGTTTATCCCATTAATTCCGCGGCCATGTAACATCTGTTCGTCTCGTGTCTATGCGTCCCGACATTCGACCGCTCCCCTTGGTGCTCTACGGGCCATGCAACCAACTCTTAACAGGGCGTTAGGAACCACCTAACCCATATCATCCTACGACCGAAGATAGGCCGACCCCATGAAGCTATAAGATAAGAAAGTAAAAGGAGACAAGACCATGTCCTACGTTAGCATCTCGAAACCTGTCAATGATAGGATTGTCCAAGCCGCACGGGAGACAGAGACCGAGATTATTGGGCTGCTACTCGGCAGACTCCAAGACGACACGATAATAATCGAAGACTCAACCACCCACGAATTCTCATCCGAACCCCACCGCGTCACCCTACCGCCCAGCTCAATAGCAATCATAGCGGATAAACTCGTTTCTGGACGCCTGAAGGGCAACATCGTAGGATGGTACCATTCACACACAAGTGGAGGGTTGTTCTTTTCCGAGACAGATATTTCAACCCAAAAAAAGCTACAGCAATTCTCATCCTTGATTACAGGCTTGGTGATCGATTCATCGAACGGCGAAGTCGGATACTTCAGAGTAATCCCAGGGACCGACCAGGCCACTCGGATCCCCGACGATAGCATAACAGTTTATTCTGATGCGAAGGACGCGACACCATTACGGCAAAGGCCAACTACGGTTGTCGCTCCCACACCGACCGTGGAAGTCAGAAGACGACCACCTGCAAGACAGGCCCTGACAAGAAAGGCAGCGTTGTCAATAGTACTTGTAGTTCTAATTGTTTTAATGGTAGCGTTTACAGGTCTGATCCTTAGTTACAAGCTCTCCCCACAATCGGTAGTGATAAGCGCCAACCCTGTCTTAGCGGGCACTATTGGGACACAAATTGTGATTTCTGCCAACGTAACCGGCACTGCGAGTAACGTAACCTTGGTATATGGCTTAGAAACCGCGGGCACAACCACGGAAGTCCTAATGAATTCGGTAGCGGCTGGAGAATTCAGCTACGTGATACCAGGCAATCAGGTGACTGGGAACATCGTCTACTACATCATAGCATTCGATTCTACAGGCAAGCAAGTTAACACACCCACATACCGCATCGCCGTTGCTGATTTCAACATCCTACCGCAAATCAGCTCGCTTACGGTGTACAGAACCAAATTTGCAGTCACAAATATCCAGTTAGCGTCAATTAATGATTTTACACAACAAATTCAACTATCGGCAAATGGAAACCCTAGCGGTTTAACGATCACATTCTCGAGAAACCCTGCCCCCACAGGAACAACGGTAGGACTGAATTTTACTGCAGACTCAACTACCCCGAACGGGACCTATCCAATAGTTCTGATTGCCAGCTACCTACCCCCTCAATCACCGGAAGTAACCAGACAAACGACTCTAAATGTCACAATAACCGACTTCGGACTCCAAGTCTCACCAACCAGCGCTATAGTGCAGGCCGGTTCAAAGGCAACCTTTAGCCTCAGTTTAACCCTCCAAAAAGGGTTCGTAGACCCTGTTAACGTAACCCTCCTGAACCTACCGCAGGGCGCAACCTACACATTGACGATAAGCAACCCAACCGTTCTCGCGGGAGGTCCCGGGACAACGACGATAACGCTTCAGATAACAATCCCAGCCTTTACAAAGGCAGGAACCTACCCTATCCTGATAGAGGCAGTTGGAGGCGGGCTAGTACACGCCCTAACCGTCCAGCTTACAGTAAGGTAGTTTAGGCTCCTATATGGAGAGACAAGCAGCATGAGTGGAGGTGAGCGATAGAAGATGAAACTGTTCATTCAAGCCCCCATAGGCCCACAGACGGGTCTGGCGGAAATCGACGTGATCCCTGACCATACGGTTGCGGAGATTAAGCAGCAGGTGTGTACATCATTCGGGGTTGACCCGACGACGGTTGCTCTGATGTACGGAGGCGCAATATTGGACGAAGGCACCACCGTAGCAAGGTCCGGCATTCCAGAAAACGCCCAACTCGCCCTCATGCCATACAACATAATCGGCGGGTAAGGCTGAAAGCGCTTGGACACTACGCTACTCTACAAGGAGAAGAGCCTCCTCAACCATCAATTCCCCACAATCACAGCCCTAAATGACCCACCTACACAGTTCGAAGGCCTAATCCGGTGCGAGAAAGGAGAGGTGAAGCGGCTTGCTGAGAAGGGAGTCTGGCCCTTCACCGAGTACGTGGACTGGAACAGATTCAGACTTGACCTTCCACCCGAATACCCATTGAAACCTCCCGTCGCGACTTGGCTTACGGATATCTCCCACCCGAATATTGTCCCAAACATACCCAATGCCGTTTGCGTCTCTGTCCTAGGCGAGAAATGGGATCCACGGCTCAAACTAATCTCGGTCGTCAATTCACTGCACTACCTCCTGACTGACCCAAACCCACAAAGCGTCTTCGACAACCCCCGCGCCTTGAAGGCTGCCAACGTCTGCCGCTCACATGGCTTCCCTAGAATGACCAAGTACAAAGCGAAAGAGGAAACGGACGATACCGTTCATTTCAACATAGTCCCCATCCCAAGAACCCCAACCATGCTCTCCCAACCCGGTGACATAGTAACTTTCACCATCCCCGGGAGAGAAAACCGGACGACCCGATAATGAAACTCCGCGCATCTATCCCACTCTACAAAGAAATCGAGATCAGCCTAACCCCGACAAAAACGATCAAGGAATTCAAACAAATAGCCTGCAGAAAACTAGGCATAGAACCTGACCTTACAAGGTGCCTACTCCGTGGAAAGCAGCTGACAGAAACATCAACAGTCGCCAAGCTCAGGACCGTAAACGACCCGGTGGTCCTAGATTATCTCTGGGCACGGCAACTGCTTGTCTGGGGCGCCGAGGGACAACAGAAGATTCGAAACGCAACAGTGCTTTTAGCGGGCGCGGGAGCGATCGGAAACGAAGCTGCGAAGAACCTCGCCATGCTTGGCGTTGGAAGAATCATAATTGTTGACCGCGACCGTATCGAACTGTCAAACATAAGCCGAATGATTTTCTTCCAACCCAGAGACCTAGGCAAAAACAAGGCCGAATTCTTAGCGAAGAACATTCACCTGAAGTATCCATTCGTGACAACTACCGCGTACCGCGGCGATCTTGAAAGTATGCCTTTGAAACTCTACCTTGATTCCAAAGTGGTGCTTTGCGGTTTGGACAATGTCGTGTCGCGAATATTCCTTACCCAAACATGCCGTAAATACTCAATTCCTCTAATCGACGCAGGAATCATTGGATTGAACGGAAGAGTGCACTCGTACCTACCCCCTGATGACGCTTGCCCAATTTGTATGTTCCCGCCGAACCAGTACTCCACTATTGCAGGCCTACGCAACCCATGCGAGGCACCACTGGAACAAGAAACCGTTCCTTCCTTTGCCACATCGATTTCCCTAGTCTCATCGATCCTCGCACAAGAAACAGTCAAAGTAATCCTAGGTTTAGAGGAATACAAGTCCACGAAGAAGTGGCCTGAGAAGACAGGGCAACCGCTCAGATCAATCTTGTTCGTCGACCTCAAGAACAACCGCTATAGCACCGTGGAGCTGAAACGAAGCGAACGATGCATAGTTTGTGGTAAAGACGGAACAGGAAGAAACCTAGTCCCGAGGAATGACCTTCAGATACCCACCCTTCATACTTCGAAGACCACGGTGGAAGAAGCGATTCGTAAAACGTCTAACCTTGGCGACGGGGAACTCACGATTTTCGCCGAAACCTCAGAGGGTACACGGAAGATAGACGGTAAATCACTACTTCGCAGGGTCGGAAAGCGGGGTGATTACCTGAGAATCTTGGCTGAGGGCAAGAACCAAGAACTCCACGAATCAATACTTAGACTAAGTTAACATCGATTTTGAAATGTCCATGTCATTTTCTCGCACACTTCCTCCCACCTAACCCCTCTCCTCTCCATCTTCTATGGGGAAATTCAACCATCCATATGCTAACCTCAATGGGCAATCGTTAAGAACGGGCTGCAAACATTCCATTAGTGGGTTCGGAACATGATTCCCTGTCAATCATGCGGCAGACCAAATGCCGAGGATGCACGATTCTGTTTCAGTTGCGGCGCTACACTTTCAAGGGTTCCACCAGTCAAGGTTGAGGTGAAATCCCCATTAACTGGTCAGACCGTTTCAGCCTCGCGACCCCCTCCAATGTACACTCCGAGGCAGATCCAAACTCCTGGCAGCTGCTACTACCACCACGATCTGCCATCTGCGTTTGTTTGCTCTCGCTGCGGCAGGTCGATCTGTGCAGGTTGCAATAAGCAATATGGAGTGTTAAGCTTCTGCACCGAATGCTATTGGGCGCTTGCGCCGAAGTTCAGTTATGGACAGCCCCAACAGTACCCAGTGGTGTACCAGCAACCCGAACCAAGTAGGAACCCGTTCTTCTAGCTTAAACGACCCTCTCTCTTCAAACGCTCAGTTATTTCCTTCAATTGCTCAACAGAGATTCCAAGATCTGTTGATGCCTCGGTCAAAGATATGACACCCTCGTGTTTCACGATGTAGTCGTACACACTATTCTCCGTCGAAGGTTGCATGAACGTCGCCACCGGGGCCCCACATTTCTCGCAGAACTCTGCGCCATTCGGCACATTGTTACCGCAACTGTTACAAATTATCATAGAGCCTGACAAAACCTGGCCGGTTCTTTGAGGGCGAAGGGCCGCAGGTCTGCCGTTACGCTTACTCCTCCTGTAAACTACCACCGCAGTAACTCCCACAGCGGTAAAAGCTACCGCGCTCCCGCCAAAGAGTAGAACAAGTGGGAAGTAATCTACTCCCCATTCGGCCTGTACGACGTACGGCCCGTTGACTGTTAACGTCCACGAGTTCCCTGTGCTCTCTAGAGTCTCAGTCGGTGGGTCAACCGCCCAACCTGTTAACGCATACGAAACAGGCCAAGTACCCGAAGAAGTTGGGGAGGTAATCGTTGCCGTTGCCCCTCGATCGTACCAACCCGACCCTGTAACCGGGCCATAGGTAGAACTCACGTCAACATAGTACTGTGTCGTGTACGATAGAGTCACGTTTACCGGACCGGCTACTAAAACTGAGTATGATAGATTCTTCGATACAGAACCATTGTCAGACCAACCCGTGAATCGCAGCCGCTCCACCGTACTCAAATTAATAATTGAGGGCGCCGGCCCCAGCTGCACGCTAGAATTCGCATCGTACCAACCCGCGTGAGTCTCATTGTAGGAGGAAGAAACACTCGGCGAGGAGTACATCACTGTCAGAAGGTACTGAACAAGATAGCTGGCACTGACAATCTTCGGTCGATCCATCAATACCATCCCGCTAGGTTGCTGCCCAGTATAATCGCCACTCCAATCATTGAACTCTAAACGCGTATTCGATAACCCAGACGCGAGCATACCAGCAGAAAAGTTAGCCTCCACGCCCGAATCGTACCACCCAGAACCTACCAAGCCAGTGACGTTCGCAGGGTTAGACGCAACGGTCAAGAAAAACTGCGTCTTCCAATTCGCGATCGCAACTTTTGGCTCGTCCATAGTTATCCCATTCGAAGTCAATTGAGTCCCGTTTGCGCCTCCAGACCAACCGGTGAATATGTTTCGCGTTCCTTGCCCTTCATCGATTTGTTGATCGTTCAACATTGCGTGAGCCGTTGAACCTGCGTCGTACCATGCTTGGCCGGTAGCTGAACTAAAGGCGGTTTCCACGGACAGAAAATATTCAGCAGCGTAAGTGAACACATGGCTGCCGGGTGAGCTGACGCCCCACACCGTATCATTCTCATAGTATCGTGTTCCATTTCCGTTCCCTTGCACATAAGAATCGACCAAGATGGCATGCGGGTTGTCATTTGCTGAAAGGGTAAAGTTTGCTGCGGACCCTCCGCTCAGTGTCCCGTTATAATTTCCGTCTACATAGACGCGCGTTGAGAGGGTAGGCGGTAAACCCTGAACTGTGACAGTAACCGTGTAGCTGTTGTCGGCTAATACGTAGGATACGTTGAGAGCGACGAAGATCATAGATAAGGCGATAATCACTAGCAATCGCTCTGAGGACTTCAAAGCCAGCCGTCTCGATGCGATGTGTCGGATTTCGAACCTTAAGTATTTTACAACACTCTATCGTGTTGGTTAAATGCCGAAAGGGGATTCATTTTAGACTGGTTCAATGAAAATTCGATCAACCCGTACCCAGATTGAGAATCAAGTTATGTCCCGCCATCATAAGCTAACTGGGCAAGTCGAAGTTAACGATCAAGAGGCACTCTGAGAGAAAGAGAAACTAATTGGGGTTAGGAGGATAGAGTGAAAGAATGGTCTCCACGCCGTACACGCGAGGTCGTAGCCGCGAATATCAAGTTCTGAGGAAACTAAGGGAAGAAGGATGGTTGTGCAGTCGTAGCGCAGCATCACATGGTCCCGTAGACATCTTCGCAGGTCGCGCGGGAAAAATCCTCATGGTTCAGGTGAAGAGCGGAAAAGGGAGAGCGACCGAAGCAGAGCGAAGAACGTTGAAGCTTTGGGGACAAGCATACCAAGGCAGGGTGGAAATTTGGAAATATCGAAAAGGCAAACCCCTAGAGCGAGAACTCATCTACGAAAATATGCCACGCAGACCGCTAGGTAGTGGTCACTAACAACTTCATCTGACCCATCGTCTCACCAATCGCCTTCTCCGATAATCCCCTCCCGTAAATCCCGTCCCTCCTAAACACAGCTTTACCCTCTTTGAATATGATAATTGTAGGAACGATTTCGATATTGAAAATCTCCCAAAGTGGGTTATCGTCGTCGCTGATATCCAAAGAGGCCCATGCAACACCACTCTTTTCTGCGGCGGCCTGAAACACTGGATAGAATCGCCTGCAGAACGAGCACCATGACGCGACGAAAAGAACGGCCAGTGTTCCTTTATTGCTCAGTAATTCACCGGTGAAGTCATCAGGGGTTAGTTCCGTTTTCCATTACCAAGTGCTAGGACAAGCGTCCCCACTTTCAACCTATCGTAGGACAAGCCAAGTATTGGTTACAGGATTGGGGGACGAACGACAAAATAACCGAATGGATCTGATTTCGCTTCACAATACTCCTCTACCACTTGTAGGCGGCTTCCGACTAGTTCTGAGAACCAACCGGCAATGTGGCCCCGAAGAAAATTACTTCTCGGGAGAGCAGATTTTTTATAATGTACACATTCGAAGTTATCGCGGACACGAATCTCAGCGAATTAGTGGCGGGACATCTATATTCTTCAAATCTCTAAACGAAAATGAGGACTACGCGGTCGACTTCCGCGAAAGGTTTATTATTCTCGAACCCAATTCGATTTCTTACTAATCCAATTCGATGATCGGCATGGTGGATAAATCGAACGGTCCCTCAGACATCGACAGACTAGAGCAAGAGATTGCAAAACTACGTGACGAAGTAAAGCGGATCTCAAGTGCCATCCCCCCACAGAACACTCAAGGTAACGAATCACCCAAGCGACATTTCGCGCAATCATTGTCGGATTATGTGAACGACGTGGTCGAGAGTGTTACATCTGGTATTTCCTCGGAGATTGAGAAATCAGTGTTCGTAGACCCCACCGGAGCTTGGTTCGACCGTCACATAGCGAGAGTACAAGCAAGATCGATCACTCCAGCCGAAGCTGAGCGCGCCGCGACACTGATGGGTGCGATGGCGAGCGAGCACCGCTTGCGGATTCTAAACGAGCTACTTTACGGCGGAAGATACGCAAGCGAGATGGAGGCGGTTCTGAAGGACATTTCTCCGAGCACCATCTCAAACCACCTCAAAATACTTCAGGAGACGGGACTTGTGGTTCAGGAGGGAGACCGTGGGCGTTACTTGGTCACTCTTCCAGGAAGAATTGCTCTGAAAATGGCTACCCGCCTCACCCGTTTCCTGGAACGACGAAAATCTTAGCTCCACAGAATGAAGCAAGCCGTACCGTAAAGAGGTACTCGTCGACCTGCGAAAAACGGTTAGATGGGGTATGGGATTATATGGCCGTATTCCAGTCCCAGACTAAGCTTAGCTTCGGAGCAAGAACTCATGATGCAGAAAGGTTTGAGATTACACGGAATCATTACCGCATTAGTCACCCCTTTTTCAAATAATGGCCAAGTCGATGAGGAAGCTCTTCGCCAGCTTGCCCAATTTCAAATTAAAAGCGGCGTTAACGGATTGTTCCCGCTCGGTACGACTGGTATGGGACCTGCGATGGAGCCGGACGAAAGGAAACGTGTCGCGGAGGTTGTGGTAAAGGAGGCGCAAGGTAGGATTCCCGTTATTGTTCAGGTGGGCGCAGCCAATCCCATCGTGAGCATCGACCTGGCGCGGCATGCAGAGAAGGTTGGAGCCGACGCCGTAGCTTGCTTAACCCCATTCTATTATCATCCCGGAACTGATTCAATCATAGAACACTTCAAGCGTTTGGCTGCGTCAACGAAGCTACCAGTCTTGGTGTATAATATTCCTAGCAACACTGGAAATAATGTCGACGCCAAACTACTTGTTCAACTTAGCCGGATTCCAAATATCGTGGGGATCAAGGACAGTAGCCATGACTTTTCACAGTTGCTGGACTATTTGGGAATCGTGCCGCAGGGGTTCACTGTGATAAATGGAACCGACTCATACCTCTTCTCAGCGTTCTGTGCTGGCGTAAACGCTGGCGTTTCGGCGACCGCGAATCCCTTTCCGGAACTATTTGTGGAGATGTATGAGGCCTACAAGGCGAGCGATCTTTCGAAGGGAGAGAGATTGCAAAAGAAGATCCACTCGCTACGCACCGCGATGAACAACCCTCCTCTGGCCCCGTTCCTGGAGGTCTTGAGGATGCGAGGGCTAAAATCAGGCAACGTAAGGCCGCCATTACGTGAAATGAACACTCAAGAAGTCGCCACCCTACGATCAATCGTGGTTGGATTGGCGCCGGAACTCGGCATAGCCTGCTAGCCTTTGCGAGACACGAATGTATCCAACGTTGGTTTCGTTGTAGATTTTTCTGACTTGTCAGCCAGACCCGATAGCCTTACACCAACAAGCCTTACTTTCTTGGGGCGACCTCTGAACTCTTCAAGGAGCTCTTGAATCGTTGTAAGGATTGACTGTTTGTCGGTGGTTGAGAATCGCAGAGTCTTCTCCCTAGTGTATGTCTCAAATCCCGTGAAACGTATCTTCAATCCCACCGTTCGAAAAGTCATGTTCGCTTCGATCAAACGCTTGTGAACATAATCGACCAAGTTAACCAATTGTTCATTTACGGTCAACCAATCGTTGGTATCGACTTCGAAAGTGTGTTCTCCTCCAATAGACTTCATCTCATAATTCTCTTGGACTTCGACACGCTCTTCTGCATTCGCTATAGCCCAGAGCCAGACTGCTGACTTCCCGAACTGAGAAGAGTTTTCAGCCCAGTACGCTATCTCATGATATATTCTCCTCCAGAAGAGCCCAGAAGCAGGTTGATCCGTGACACTCTTGACCGGCAGCCTTTACTTGTCGCCGTCGACTCGTTCGTGAATGAAGGGTTAGAGGGCCTATTATGACGATTGCTTCGAGTCGACAAACCAAGAAATCTGACGATGACGGAGAGGCCACATTCCGAAAGACGTTGCAGATTGCGACTGTAGGTGAGGACTCGGAGGGGGTTCTGGCAGGGGTGAGAAACGCGCCCGCGAACAAATTGGTTCTCTTGTGCTATGAGCGTGACAGGGAGGTTGCTAAACGTCTCGCTTCGAACATCAGTGAGACGCTCAAGACAGAGGTCGAAGTACACGATAACATAAGGCCCGAACACTCATACAAGGACATAATGCAAGTATTTTCAGAGATCGTCGAAAAGAACCGCGACGACTTTGAAGATTTTCTGTTGAACGTCAGTGGCGGAGACAAGATGATATGCATCGCGGCAGCGGTCACCTCTTTCATACTGGGGTTCAAGGCATTCTTTTGCAAAGGGGATGAATGCGTGATGCTCCCGCCAATGAAGTTAAGCTATACAGAGCTGGTGTCGGAGGTGAAGATGAGCATACTTCGAGCCTTGGATAAGGCAGGTGGTGAAGTCGACAGCCTAGACGAGCTTAGCAAGTTGACCAATTACGGTAAACCACTTTTGAGCTACCACATTCACGGATCTGAAGATGCCCGAGGTTTAATCGACCTAGGCCTCGCAAGAGCCACGAGGCATTCGAGAGGAAAAACCAAAGTCACCTTAACTACTCTCGGCAAGATGCTGCTTGTCGAGAAAATCGAGGCGTAGGCGTCTCATGCTCACACTATTCCAAGAACCCTGGAGCCACTGGTGTGTTAAGGCTCGAAAGATAATGGATTACAAGAAGATCAAGTACAAAGTCAACTCGGTAGGCGCCTATGACAAAAGAGAACTACTCATGGCTACCGGACAAGATTATGTTCCCGCCCTTGTTGAAGGTAAGCAGATCATAACTTACGCCGAGATTCCTGATTTCTTGGAGGTAATGGTTCCAGAACCAAGCATATACCCGAATCATACCAGGGGAGAGGCGAAGGCGATTGAGAATTGGGCTCACTACCGCCTCGAAGAGGTTGTATGGCAGTACGTCGTCCCTGATTTCCCGAAAACCTTCAAGGATGACATTGAACGTTGGGTCTTCGTTGAACTCCAAGAAACAAAACGCGGTCCGCTAGGACTACTCGAAGCTAGGAGACCCGAACTGAAGATTCAGCTGGAAAACCACCTTCAGATTCTTGAGGAAATGTTGGCGGAACATAGATTCTTGCTCGATGAGAAGCCTAGCCTAGCAGACTTCGCAGTTTTTGGAGCGGTCAGCCCACTTCCATACTCAGGGAACAAACTCCCCGGTAAGTTCGAGAAACTAACCGCTTGGTACGACAACATAGACCGACTCTGAGCATGCGAGCAAACGCCCCATGTACCTACTTTGGTCTAAACACGATCGATATCTCTCCCACTGGATCGATTATTGCTGACACTACTTCCAGTAGCTTGCGGCGGAGCTGTTCTGTCTCGGCGATCGTTCTGCGCCCATCAACAACCACAGATATGATTCCGGTAAGGTAGGGGCCAGAAGGCCGCAACCTGATATTCCCGACCTCCTCGATTCCTTCGACGGTTTTCAAGGCTCCAGCCAACACTGCGCTCATCTCCGGGCTCTCACATGCGTCCAGCAAAATCAGTGATGATTCTCGGATTGCAACGTAGGCGACTCCGAGGATATAGATTGAGATAATCATGCCTCCGACGGCGTCGAGCGCGTGAACGCCAAGCGAAGATCCGATTATGCTCACGAAGACCACAATTGTTCCGGTAGCATCTTTGATCGAGTTATTTGCGTCGGTCCTGAGAGAGAGAAGCCCATACTTTTTGGCTATGGTTCTCATTTGAAAAGCCCGGTATGCGGAAATGGAGCCGCACGCGGCTAACGTCGCGAGTGCAAGAGTTGGATAAGTGATCGCGGTCGGATTTAGGAAGGTCCGATAAGCGTTATACATGATATACGTCGCGACTCCAACCATTGCGAACGACACGACGAGTGCGGATAGACTTTCCACTTTATGGTATCCGAAATGAAAACGTGCGTCAGGCCTGCGCCTAGAATAATGTAAACCAACCCATACAATTAGTGATACAACGGAATCAGAAAGCGAGTCGACACCATCAGCTTTCAACCCTAGACTACCAGTCCAAAACCCAACAATCAATTCCACAATCCCGATTGCCAAGAGAGTTAGGACTGAGAGCTTTGCAATTTTTTCGCCTATTTGGAACGCTCGCGCTGATGAGAATGTCACAAGCTGCTCGTGAGGGAGCGTCACTTATTAAATCGGGCTGGAAGAAGCAACGAACTTCACTAAACAGAGCGCTTGAGTATGGCGGAGCAACGAAATTCCAGGATAAGGGATTCTCCGTCCGTGCAGATGTCATGTGTGCTCATTGTCGTTTATTTGACTACGGGAATCGTTGGCGGCAACTTGCTATCCCTCAATTACGACATGTTCTACCCGCTTGCTCAAGTAAATTCAGCTGTCTGGCAAGGCGCAGTGTGGATGCTATTCACTTCGTTGTTCCTCCACGCGAACCCTTCACATCTCGGTGGAAACGTGTTGTTTCTCCTAATCTTCGGAACCTCACTCGAGGAACAAGTCTCAAGGAAAAAATGGTTAGTTACATATTTCGCAAGTGGGCTGGCTGGAAATATTGCATTTCTCTTCCTTGGAGGAGACGCGATCGGCGTTGGCGCATCAGGGGCAATATTCGGACTGCTAGCTGCAGCGGGCGGCTGGAAAGGACTCGCCGGTATGATCTTATTCATCGGACTGAATCTCTTTGCGGGTGGCGGTTTCCTGGCCCACGCAGGCGGAATAGTCGCAGGGTTAGCAATACGCCATTATTGGCTAAAGAGGCCTGGTAGTCAGTAGTTCGCCAATTCACGCTTTACATATATACAGAGAAAATCGAACGGACCAGTCATGAGCTACGAACCCCGCACGCGTGGCATGCGCTCTCGGAGGGCAGCGGCGAAGAAACCTGCTCTTAAAGAAAAAAGAACTAGCCAAGAAAACGCGTTCCCATACCAAGAAGTTATCCCGGTAGACCAACATGAGGTCTCATCAAGAATAACGAATGCGCTTGAACACTTAGGAAGCCAACGCTTCGCCCTGCCCCCATTCTACGAGCATTTCCAGCGCTGGATGAAGGACGTCGAATCTGTCTTGGCCAACTTCAAGGACTCAATACCCGAAGCAGCCGACAAGCAATACGAGGATACGGTAGCAGCCCTAATGTCGAACATTCGAAACGAACTCACCAAGAGAATCGAGGGAGAAATGGCCCTCTCCAATCAAATCACAGAATTGCAAAAACAGTTGTCGGTACATGAGGTTGAAATTTCCGACCTAGAAAAAGAGCAAAGGAACCGAACACATGAAGCGAGGAGAGGGTATGAGAAATCCATTGACAAAATTCGCGGCGAAATTGACGCCCTCGATGCACAAAGGTTGAAGCTTCTCCGTAAGAAGCCAACCCTGCTCGACAGGATACTCGGCCGCTCGAAACTCAAAATTGAAGGTAGCTCACATTCGCTTCAATCGAAAAGAAGCGACCTACATGGTAAAGAAGAGAAACTCAAACTACAACTGGATGGGTTGAGGTCTAACTATCAGGAGAAAAGAAAGGAAGTCAGCATGCGAGAGGAGGAGTTAAGGCAGCAGTTACTGGAACTGAAAAACAGTACGTTAGACGATGGATTGGAGATTAGAAAGAATGTATGCGAACAAATTCGCCTAGCAGTAGAGACCTCTCTAGACAGGCTTAGGATCCAGCAAACTCAGGAGAATCCCAAAGAGGACTCGACAACACCGGGAACCATGGACAATAGAGTGACGCGATAAGCTTGACGGACATTGGAGTCGATGAACTACCCAATTTCTGTCAATCGTTAGAACGCGACGCAATGAAAGAACATGAGAAACGATTTGCCGAAAGAATCAGAGCAGTAAAGGAGGCATGCAGCAATCTCGAAAACGCCGCCTCTAGGTTAGAAGGGGCTGTGCGGAACGCCTGGGGGACAATGGACAAGTCCGCCTCGGAATACGGAACTCGCATGGCTAAAACGATCCAGGAAACTGCCAGGAACCTACCTCGACAACAGACCTCAACAAGCTACCAAGACGCGGAAAAGTTTCACGATGCCTCCGTTGAGGCCCTTAATAAAATCATAAAGACCGTCCGCAAGTACCTGCCCAAGCTCCGCCGTGGACTCAGAGTTGAAATGGCAGCACTTAATGTCGCCCTTGGGAGGCTGGAATCAGCCGTTCGGTCATTGGGCACAGCGCTAGATGAATCCCCAGGAAATAGATTCGAGTCGCTGCAGAAAGATGCCCAACTCCTGCCGCAGATGCACAGTGAACTCCTCAAACTCAGAGCAGAGGAGAACGAACAGACCAACTCTCTTGAGGCTTTGAAAAGTAGAGAGAAGGAGATACTTGCGGCTAAGGAGAACGTTGCTTCTGAGGGAGCATATCTTGAGTTGAAAGACTACGAGGACTCGCTTAGAGCTAAGGGAGATGAGATAAAGCAGTTCTTCCAGCCCGTGATCAAACCCCTCACAAAACTGGAAAGAGCTGCCTCAACAAACCGGAACAGGAACAAGACAGTAGATATTGGAACGCTACGCAGCGTGATAGATAACACGATAGATACGGTCACAGCCGGACAAACCTTCGCCTTAGCTCGACTGCTTGACCAGCTAGGCGATGAACTGGCGGCGGGAGATCTGGATATAGAGGAACGAAGGCTTCGCAAGGCAGAGGAGACCGTACAACAATTCAAGTCGGGCGTAGTCGACAAAATGCGTGAAGAATACTTAGCGATTCAAGCGAACATACAAGAAACGCTACGGCAACTAAAGGCTTCAGGACTTATGGATAGAATGGAGCAATTAGACCAATCCTTAGCCAGTAATCGCCGCGAGAACGAGATCCTAACCGCTCATAACTCAGAACTGCGCCGACGAGTCGACCAGCTGACCAAGAACATCCTCAAGGACAAAACATCGATAGAACACCATATCGCTGAGATAACGGACAAGCACGTGGCGATCGCAACGCCCTAGCGGCTCTACGCCCGAAAATGATTCACTTCTTAGCCAGACAGATTAGCCCGTGTACGGGCGGGTTTCACTCCTCAGAGTGTGTTTTTATGATTGCCTAGTCGATTCAAGACAGAATCAAAGGTGTACGCCCTGCAGCACAATAGGGGGGGATTCGTTGACATGCACGTGCACCCTCCGACCAAGGAATTTCTTCTAGACTCAGGCGGTTCACAAGTCGCCGCCGCTGCAAAAAAATTTGGGCACGATATAGAACTAAAGACTATTGAGGGGATGCTCGAAGAATACTCGAATTGCGGCGTTGAGAAACTTGTGCTCTTCGCATGGGACGCCGAAACAGCAAGCCACAGGCCACCAGTCACAAATGAATTCGTGGCAAAGATCTCAGAAAAGTTTCCGGAGCAGATAATAGGGTTCGCTTCGGTCGACCCACACAAGAAGTCGGCCGTAAAGGATCTTGAGCACGCTGTAAGCGAGCTTAAGCTCCGCGGGTTGAAGTTGCATCCTCAAGCCCAAGCGTTTGAGCCAAACGATCACAAGTATTATCCGATATACTCCAAATGCGTCGAACTGAAAATACCGATTACGTTCCACACGGGCTCGACGTATTGGGGCGCAGGACTGGCTGGTGGTGGAGGTTTGAAGCTGCGTTTTTCGGATCCTATGCTTTTGGATGATGTGGCTGCGGACTTCCCTGAGTTGAAGCTAGTAATGGCACATCCTGGATGGCCGTGGCAGGATGAACAGCTCGCGATCGCAATGCACAAAGAGAATACGTACATTGATCTGTCAGGCTGGTCGCCGAAATACTTCCAGCCACTTCTGGTTACGTACATGTCGAAGCTGATTCCCCACAAGTTTCTATTCGGGACAGACTACCCCATGTTAACCCCTGCCAGGTGGCTTCAGGACTTTGAGGCACTGCAACTCAAGCCTGAAGTGATAACGATGGTCCTTTCGGGGAATGCTAGAAAATTACTCGGTATCTGATCATCAGCCACTTGCAGCTCTCGCTATTGGCTATCCAGCTTAAGGACGGAGCGATATGCGTCGATGTCCAGGAACCCATGTCCGCTTATGTTGATGAGTATGCATTTGTCTTCGCCCTTAGATTCGGCGGCTTTCGCTTCATCGATCGCGGCGCGAACTGCGTGGGCGGACTCACCTGCGATCAGCCATCCTTCTGCCTCAAGGAAAAGTCTAGCAGCTGAGAACACGGCCACCTCATCACTTGGATAGGCTACTGCTCTAATCTGCCCGCTGTGCCTCAAGGCGCTTATGATGGGGGCGGCAGCGTGATATCGGAGACCGTCTGAACGTATGGGTTTCATCTCGGCTTCATGACCAAGTGTGTACATCATCAATAGAGGCGTGTGACCTGCCGCGTCCCCGTAATCGTACTTGTATTCCCCATCGATTAGGTTCGGCGCGGCCTCGGATTGAGCAGCTAGGAATTCGCATTTTCTTTTGCCCGCCAGTACTTCGCCCATGAATGGGAGTGCAATACCGCCGAAATTTGATCCCCCTCCCAAGCAACCGACGATTAGGTCTGGTGAGTCGTCTACGTACTCGAACTGTTTGATTGCTTCAAGCCCTATGATTGATTGATGGATGAGGACGTGGTTTAGGACGGAGCCGAGGCAGTAAACTCTCTCAGGTGAACCGTCCGTATACTCAAGCCCCTCTGATACAGCAATACCCAGTGATCCGGGATGCTTGGGATTCTCCTTCAGCAGCCGCTTGCCAAATGCAGTTTCCGCACTGGGTGAGGCAAACACTTTTGCGCCGTACATTTGCATCAGCGCACGACGTTCGCTCTTCCACTCGTGCACCGCTCGAACCCAGAAGACAACCGTCGAGAGGCCCATGAGGCATGCTGCGTAGGCCAGGGCGGTTCCCCACTGTCCCGCCCCTGTTTCAGTCACGAGAACCTTTTTCCCCTCTTTCGCAGCGTAGTAGGCTTGCGGCAATGCTGTGTTTACTTTATGGGAACCCGTTGGGCTCAGGTCCTCTCTTTTGTAGTAAATCCGAACCTTCCTGAGGCCCAGCTTCCCCTCGAGTCTATAGGCTCTGTAAAGTGGACGGGGCCTGCCAGCCTGAATGTAGAGCTCCTGAATACCGTCCGGTATGTCGATCCAACGTGAATCAGATGCTTCTTGTCGCAGGCATTCTCCGACCAGCCTCCGTCCTAGGGTTTCAATACGCGATTCTCCATCTCCAGGTTCTTTGGGGGATGGAAGTTTTACTGGAAGGTCGGGCACGATGTTGTACCACTTGTTTGGAAGCTCATCGACGGGGAGCCCAATTTGCGCTATCTTCAAACCCATTCCCTACGTTCTCTTGATCGCATGCGAAAGAATCCAAAGGCCAATAATTACGGCCAACACGGCCCACCACGAAATTTCGAATTTAATACCCAATATCTGGCCCACTATCGTGACGATCCCCCAAATGAGGACGAGTGCGCCGATAAGGAGTGGCCAGAAATGGAACTGCATTTGGTTCTATTTGATTCCGATTGCGATCGAGCTTTAAGCTTTGCCAGTGGAAGCCTGCCACGTTAAACGTATGAGCTACCGCGGCTTAGTTGATCCAAGCTCAGCGTACAGGTGGATAGTCCGAGTGGCTCCTGTTGAGTAGGAGTGTTGAGAAACCATTCATGATGTAGAGACCAGCAATGTAGGCTCGGCCATATCTTCTGAACCTTCTCGCGGACGTCAGCGCTGACATGTGTCGATCGAACTTGATCTTACCGTACCGGCGTATCTTATGTGCGAGTTTAATGTCCTCTGACATTACGTTCTCCTC
>Ga0181539_1000020_pt1 | contig 146528 bp, 129 predicted proteins | sample PEATcosm2014_Bin_46_FD_119767 | JGI IMG/M metagenome (GOLD analysis project Ga0181539, IMG submission 119767) | Peatland microbial communities from MTU Mesocosm Facility, Houghton, MI, USA - PEATcosm2014_Bin23_60_metaG | ecosystem: Environmental > Terrestrial > Soil > Wetlands > Peat | place...
TCCATTGGATTTTCCATGACCTTCTGCAGAAGCATCCACGGATCCTCGATGACTGAATGGACCCACGATGCTCTGCGCTCCGTCATGGATATGCACTTGCTCCACGTTCATTTTCTGCTCGCCCTTGCCCCGGTGCCGATCTAAGGCTTCCATCTGCGCAAGATAGGTCCTTTGCAGCTTCGTGGCTAAATTCAAGTAGAGTTGCATGCCCTCAGGGGGCTGCAACGGCAGCGCAGCTCGCCTGAGAAGTTCCATAGCCAGGTTGTGGTTAGCAACCATTTGCGTCGCAAGCATTCCTTCGAGTGTGTCGCGCGGGCTGATGCCGTGAAGAGCAGCCAGGGCATGATTCCCCTCAGGGTCAACTTGTTCCTTTGTTGGCAACGCACGGGTGACCTGTAGCAGAAGTTCGGCACTTAGGTGTCCGTCTGATGTTCCAAACGTGCGTTCTACCGCAGCCCAAGACGGGCTGTTTTCGAAATAGCCTTTCGTGTTGAACTTCAGCGGGCCATCGCTGCTCGGGGGCGACGACGGTTGCTTAATATTCTCCCCGTTGCTGCTAGCCGCCGTCCGGCTTTGAGCCATCATATTGCGTTCGCGGCGCGGCGAGGTTTTCTCACGATCGGTAACGACGGATCGCGGGTTATTTTTTTTCTTCGATGTTTTCGTCATGAGTTCCTCCGTTAAGTTCCGGATCGCAGCGATCAGTGCACGCTGAAGGGCGCGCGTGCGTTAACTTGATCACGCTGTGCACGGCATGCCACACCAGAATGCATTGCCGCTAAGGCCGCAAACGGGTAGTAGCTGATACAGCGCTCCCGCAAGAGGCGGACGCCACTGCAATGAGTCTAGTGGAAATGATTCCAACAACCGTGGGAAGCCGCCGACAGCTGAAAATCTCCGTGCGCGACTATCTGGCAGCTATCCTTCCCGGGCTCGCCGGTGTCGCCATCCAGTGACTCGAACCACCCAACCCTGCTGCCTGGGCCGCTCCCCCTTTTGAATCAACGTCCGAAGCTACTTTCTCGGTGCGACCGGAGGGCTGCAGCCGCAGATACCCGCAATCATTTAGTTTCACGCTTGCACGAAATTCTTCCTTGCTGCCGTACTCAGATCCCACCAACAGCAGTTTAATGATCAACCCTTTCTCAACATCCACTGCACGCAAAACTATCCACACAAAACCAGGCAGGCGCATTTCCGCAGCCTGCCAACGATCCTTCAACCACAGGCTGTCGAAGCTCGTCCAGTAATTGATTCCGACTATGGACTCTTCCCCAGATTGTGGCTAAAAAGATTGACACCGGTTCGCGTGGGGTTATCAACGAAAAGTTCCAATTAGAAGCTCTAACGAGAACAAGTTTTTGAAATTCAAGCAGGAGGAATTGTGATTTCCAAGAGGGTAACGGTTTTGGTGTGCGTAGTGGTTATAATTGGCGGCCGCGCTCTATGTGCTGCGCAGAGCGAAGGGTTCTTCGCAAGCTGGGAAGATCGAGTGCGCGCCACGCTGGCGCAGCAGCCTTCTTGGCCCATCCCCGTGGTCACGGCATCGTCAGGCCTGTTGCAAGTGGCCCGCACCGATTTCGTCCGCCAGATCGCACCTGCGGGCACAGATACCAGGAACTACGACAACACTAAGGGCTTCAATGTGGTGCCCTGGTATAAGTTGGAATTCGATGCGCTGCTGCCTCCCTATATCCAGCACAACTCTAAGGCCGAGGATGGCTTTGGCGATGTTTCCCTTTCGCTGAGGTACCGTCTGGCGGCTGCCAATGAAGAGGGCGGAAATTATTCGGTGAGTTTTTCTCTGGCCGGCACCATGCCGACAGGCAGCTTCAAGAACGGAAGTCTCGCGTCCACGATTTCGCCCACCTTATGCGCGGGCAAGGGCTTCGGAAGGTTCGACGTGCAATCGACGCTGGGAGCAATCCTGCCCGCAGACGACACGACGAAACTCGGCCGCGTCGTGGTGTGGAACGCGGTGACGCAGTATCACATCGGCCAAGTTTTTTTGGCCGGAGATCGAGAACAACGCGACTTTCTACCATGGCGGCCCGAACGACGGCCGCAAACAGAACTTTGTCACGCCCGGGCTGATGCTCAGCAAGTTTAAGTTGGAACGCGATCTTCGCAACCGTCTCGCTCTGATGTTCGGCGGAGGAATGCAGATCGCAACCACACAATTCCACACCTACAATCATGCGCTGGTGCTCACGGCACGGATGCTCTTCTGAGATCCCGCTGCCGGAAGTAGTGCGCCGTGCGTTCCTCTCTAACTGAATGGGATGGCAATGCTATCGCACAAGTTGGCGTCAAGTCATCAATTGCGAGTGAGTCCTTCACAACAGACCTTCACGTCAAGGAAACGCGCAGCTTGGCACCATTCAAATCCGCGACCAGGACTTTCTTCTGCTATTGCCCGATGGAGTCGTTCCGGTGGACCCGGCCGCCTTCAAAGAAGCGGTGGCGTAACATGCTTTGGCCAAGCAGAAAAAGGATGACTGCCAAGACGACTATAAACAGGAACTGTCCGATTCCGAACGTAGGCGGCTTCCGTCCGGCAGGGTCCGTCGTATTCAAATAGGTTGTCATCAGAATCCCTCTCCCCCCAGGTCAGGTGGTCTGCCATGGGACCGTCACTCCTAAGATCCTCCGTGGCTTGGTTAATCTCGTTCTCCCATTCGCGGCAAGTGTACATGGAACAAGATCGGCGATTCGCCTCATAGAGCTTCTCTCTCGTTTCAAAACAGGCTTTTCCTAGAAGCCGGCCGTCTCATATTGCAGGACGGCCAAAGCGAGGCGGTAATCGTAGGCCGCCTGAGCATTACTGATCTGGGCTTGGGTCTGCTGGAGCTGCGCTTGACTCAACTCAACGATGGAACTTAGTCCCAAGCGATATCGTGTTTGGGCAAGATCGAGCGCCAAATTCGACTGATCCAACAATTGCTGAGTGACGCTGAGTCGCGCGTACGCTGTATTCGCGTTGAGCCAACCGGTGCGCACGTCGCGTGAGATCCGATTGCGAAGATCCACCAGACGGTCGTGGGCCGCTTGCGCTCTGAGACTCGACTCCCGTGACCTTGCTGTGTAGAGAAAACCGTTAAACAAAGGGATTTCAACGTTCACACCAACCGCACCATACCAATTGGAGAGAACCGGGTCTCGCACAGGTGTGTCCCCTACGGCGCCCATGGCACGGATATTGGGGAGAAATAAGTCGCGTTCGGCGGTGTGGAACTTCTGAGCAGATTGCTCTAGGAATTCCAACGATAAGATTTCCGGGCGCGCCGCCAGAGCCTGTGAAATAAGATCATCCACATTGCTGGAAGGTGCAGCAATCGCCGTTGTGTCCTCGACTAACTGAAAGGTCTGCGTTCTTGAATAGCCCAGTATCATGGACAGCGTGGCGAGCGCTCCGTTCTCGTTATTCTCCGCATCGAGCACAAGCAGCTTGGCTTGGGCGAGGTTGACGTTGGCAAAACTGAAATCAAGTTCAGACCTCAGCTTGCTCTTGAACAATGCTTCCACTTGATCAGTAACGTTCTGCCGTGCACTTACGGTTTGCTGAGCCACGGTCAGCACTGCTTGAGCTTGCAACGCGCCGTAAAAAGCTTGATCCACAGTCAGAAGAATCTGCTCTTTAGTAGCCGCGGCGTTTTGATCTTCGGCTTTGGCAGCGAGGTTGGCACTTGAGACCAAATTCGTGGTGCGCCCGAAGTCAGTTATTAACTGACTTACCCAGACACCCGCGGCGGCGCGCTCATAGATGATGGGATTGTTGAGTCCGCCGGCTGTGATGCGACTGTTGTCTTTGGAATCTACGCCTGTCAGGTTGCCGGTTGCGGTCGGCCACAAACTTGAACGCACTTCCCGTGTGACTTGGTGGGAAGCCAGTGCCGTCAGCCGAGCCACCGATATTTGCGGGTTGTTCTTCAGCGCCAGCGCCTCTGCTTGCTTCAATGACAGAGACACCGGTATCCCGGCGTTAGCCGGGGAATCGGAGGATGGATGCCCATTTGCAGCCATGGGCGCGGCTTGACTTGGAATTGGCTGCAGTACCGGGGCAGAAGACAAACTCTGCACTATTAGCGGTGGGTCCACCTGCGAGTTTTGCGGATATCCCGCACACGACACAAGCGCAATGCACACAATGCAAAGTGTTTTCATCTTCATGGTTTTACTTATGACCTCGTTATTATCATTGCGCGGCTGGCGCCAGCTCTTCTTCTCGCCGATGGATCAACAGATATGCGGCGGGCACGATGAAAACGGTCACAATGACCGACATCGTGAGCCCTCCAATAATGGCCCGCGCCAGTGGAGCATACTGTTCGCTGCCCGCCTCCAGTGCAAGGGCCATCGGAATCATGCCGAGAATCGTCGCCAACGAGGTCATTAAGACTGGTCGCAAGCGCACACGGCAGGCAGTCGCTACAGCTTCCTCGATCGGCATGCCTTCTCTTCTCAGAGAGTTCGTGAACTCGACGATGAGGATGCTGTTTGAGACTACGATCCCCGTCATCATGATGACTCCCATCAGCGACATGACATTGACGGTCGTATGCGTTGCCAGCAGAAACAGAATGACGCCCGTGATGCCCGGTGGAATCGCCAGCAGGATAATCACCGGATCGATGAACGAGGAGAACTGCGCCATCAGGATCAGATAAACCAGAATGACCGACAGTATGAGACCGATGCCAAAACTCTTGAACGACTGCCGCATGCCCTCCACGGAACCGCGCATGGTGACGCGCACGTTCTCGGGCAGTTTGGTGTTGGCGATCACTTTGTCTACTTTGCTGGCAAGACCTCCAAGATCTTCACCGGTCGGCGCAACATATACATCGATGACGCGGCGAATCTGATAGTGGTCCACCTCCGTGGGCGTGTTGATCATTTCCAAGTCAGATACGGCTTCCAGGTCGGTGGAGTTCATGTTGCCTTTGGCGTGCAGCGGTATTTGCTTGAGGTCGGTAATGGAATTGACCTGGGTTTCCGGGTACTGCACCGTGAGCATGTAATTGTTCCCGTTGTTGGGATCAACCCAGTAACTGGGAGCAATCATGCCGTCGGAAGATAGCGCCGTAATCACATTGTCGATAACTTCATGCGACGACAACCCCAGGCGCGCAGCCATTTCGCGGTTCACCTTGAGCCGGATTCCGGGATAGTCCAAGTCCTGCGGAATAAGTACGTCGCTGACTCCGTGAATGCCACGAATCTTCCGCGCCATCTCGGTCGCCATAGCATAGGCCTGCTTCTGGTCGTTACCGCTGACCTGAATGTCGATAGGAGCGGGCAAGCCGAGATTGACAACCGAATCCACCAGTCCTCCCGATTGAAAGTAAGTCGAAAGTTCCGGCAGATCATTCGCCAGTTTTGCACGCACCCGGCGCATGTATTCATAACTGCCAACCGCGTGCCCCTTTTTAAGGCTGACCTGCACGAAGGCCGTGTGCTGTCCGGAATTGCTTGTATAGATCGCCGAGAAATCTGGAGTGATTCCGATGTTCGAAACTATCATCTCCAGATCTCGCGGCGAGACGACCTGACGAATGTCCTCTTCAACATGTTTGATGTACTGATTGGTCAATTCGAGGCGCGTGCCCGTAGGAGCCTTGATATTGATTACGAACTGGCCAGGGTCAGTCCGCGGGAAGAAGCCGAGGCCCAGGAGCGGATAGAGCGCGAAGCTAAACAGGCAAATGCCGAGGATTCCGATGAACGTTGCTAATGGCCGCAGGAGACTGCGCCTCACGGCGATGTCGTAGTGCATAAGCATGCGGTCGTAGCGGCGATTAAACCACCGGACAAAACGTGCGAACGCGTTATTCCCCGTGTGGTGCGCCGCTTCGCCATGCGGTGACTTGATCAAGTGAGCGCAAAACAGAGGCACCACCGTCATTGCTACCGCGTAGGACGCAAACAAGGAAAAGACAACCGCCGCGGCAAGCGCGGTGAACAGGAATCTGCTTACCCCATAAAGAAAGACGACCGGGAAAAAGACAATCGCCGTGGTGAAGGTGGCAGCAAGCACGGGCATTGCCACCTCGCGGCCACCCTTCTCGGCGGCGATCTCGGGCGTTTCCCCTAATTCCAAATGACGGAAAACGTTTTCCAGCACCACCACCGAATTATCGATCAGACGCGAGAATGCCAGCGCGAGTCCTCCGAGGACCATGGTGTTGATCGATCCGCCGCTGGCATTTATCGCCAGGAATGCAGCCAGCGCGGAGAGTGGAATCGAGAGCATCACGGCTAGCGTCGCGCGGAAGTTGCCGAGAAAAATCAGGATCATCAGTGCGGTCAGCACCAGACCAATACCACCTTCACTACCCAGGTTTGATATCGCCGTCTTCACATAGAGTGATTGGTCAAACACCACCTTGGTCACGAGAGACTGCGGTACATCCAGCAGATCGCCCACAGCCGCCTTGATGCCGTTGACGATGGCGATGGTATTGCTGTCCCCGCCCTGCTTGAGGATTGGGAGATAGACCGATCTTTGCCCATCCACGCGAACAATATTCGTTTGGATGGCAGCAGCGTCTTCGGCGTGGCCGATATCGGCCACCATCAACTGCGCATTGCCTTTCGACTTCAGCGGCACGCGGTTGATTTCCGCTGTTGTGGGCAACTGGCTGTTCGTGTAGATGTTGTAATCCTTGGGTCCGATCCGCACAAACCCCGCGGGGAGAATCGTGTTCGACAGGTTCACGGTGCGAACCACATCCATCAAGCTCAACTGATGAGCCTGCAACTTCACTGGGTCAACATAGACCTGGATCTGTCGGTACTTACCGCCGAAGGGTTGTGGCACCGATGCGCCTGGCACGTTGGCAATCTGGTTGCGAACGTTGAACTGTCCCAGATCGTGCAACTGAGTCTCATTCAGTCCCTGGCCTTTCAATGTGATTAAACACACCGGCAGACTGGAAGCATCGAACTTCAGCACTACTGGTGGCAGCGTGCCCGGGGGCAAGCGCCGCAATTGCGCCATCGCCAGGTTCGAGATGCCACTGACGGCTGCATCCGGGTCAGTTCCGGGCTGGAAATAGATTTTGATCAGGCTGACCCCGGTCAGCGACCGCGACTCGATATGATCGATGTCGCTGCCCAGGGTGAAAAAACGTTCGAATGGGTTGGTGATGTTGGCTTCAACCTGTTCCGGAGGCATGCCGGAATAGAACGTAGCGACTACTACAACTGGGATGTTGATGTCGGGAAACAAGTCCACGGGCATGCGCGCCACCGTGGTCACCCCCACCACGGCGATAATCAGACAGATCGTAATGATGAAGAACGGATACTTGATCGCAAAGGTAGACATCCTTAGCGCGCTCCAATCACCGGGAGTTGAAGGCAATGTTCGAGGTTAGCTTTCCTCGTCATGCCGTCTCCGTATGGTTGCGTTCTTCATCACGATGCAGGAGCAGGTACGCCGCCGGAACGAGAAACAGCGTCACCAGAAAAGAGAGGCTTAGTCCACCGATGATGGCGCGCGCCAGCGGTGCATATTGCTCGCTGCCGGCCTCCAGGGCGAGAGCCAGAGGAATAAGTCCGAGCAGGGTCGCGAACGTAGTCATCATGATGGGGCGAAGACGAACATGGCAGGCATTCTTCAGTGCCTCCAGCAACGGCTGCCCCTGACGACGGAGTTCGCGTGCAAATTCCACGATCAGGATCGAATCCGACACCACGATGCCAACCATCATCATGACGCCCATCAGAGACATGACGTTGACGGTGGTACGGGTAAGCAACAGGAACAGAATCACGCCGGTAAACCCGGGAGGCACGGCGAGTAAGATGAGGAACGGATCTTTCACCGAGGCGAACTGCGCCATGAGAATCAAATAAACCAGAATGATGCTCAATCCCAGACCAATGGCGAAGCTCCGGAATGATTGCCGCATGCCCTCCACAGAACCGCGCATGGTGACGCGCACGTTTTCGGGCAGTTTTGTGCCGGCGATCACTTTATCGACCTTGGTGGCAAGACTTCCGAGATCCTCATTGGCGGGCGCAACATAGACATCAATGACGCGACGGAGCTGGTAATGGTCCACCTCCGTCGGTGTATTGATCATCGTCAGGTCCGACACAGCCTCCAGCTCGGTTGGGCTCGCGTTGCCTGCGGCATGTAATGGCACCTGCTTGAGGTCGAGAAGCGATTGAACCTGGGTTTCCGGATACTGCACCGTGAGCATATAGTTATTCCCGTTGTTGGGATCGACCCAGTAACTTGGAGCGATCATGCCGTTGGAGGAGAGCGCCGTGATCACATTGTCGGTAACCTCCTGAGCGGATAGTCCAAGGCGCGCAGCCATCTCACGATTAATGTCGAGCTGGATGCCCGGGTAATCCAAGTCCTGCGGAATCAGCACGTCACTCACTCCGTGGAGGCCACGAATCTTCCGCGCCATCTCAGTCGCCGTGGCATAGGCCTGTTTCTGGTCGTTGCCGCTCACCTGGATGTCGATGGGAGCAGGCAAACCGAGATTGACGACTGAATCCACGAGTCCACCAGACTGAAAGTAAGTGGAGAGCTCAGGCAGATCCTGGGCGAGCTTCGAGCGCACGTGACGCATGTATTCATAGCTGCCGACCGCGTGCTCTTTCTTGAGGCTGACCTGGACGAAGGCCGTATGTTCTCCGGAATTACTCGTGTAAATCGCTGAAAAATCCGGCGTGATGCCGATATTGGAGACGATCGTGTCCAAATCGGCGGGCCGAACAACCTGGCGTATGTCCTTCTCAACCCGCTTGATGTAGGCATCGGTTAGCTGAAGGCGGGATCCGGTCGGGGCTTTGATATTGATGACAAATTGCCCCGGGTCGGTACGCGGAAAAAACGACACTCCCAGCAGAGGCGAAAGCGCTAGGCTCAGACAGAATGCTCCCAGAATGGAGGCGACCGTTAACTTTGGCCGTGCCAGGCTGGCCTCAATGGCACGGTCATACATTTTGAGAATTGCTTCGTAGCCCCGGTTAAACGGCCCCAGAATCCTTTGTAGTAAACCCGGCGTGCCACCGCTTTCCGCTCCGATTTCATGCGCGCTATGAATGAACTGAGCGCAAAAAAGCGGGACGACGCTCATCGCCACGAAATACGATGCGCCAAGGGAGAGCACGATCCCCAAAGCCAGCGCGGTAAATAGAAAACGGCTGACCCCATAGAGAAAGACCACGGGAAAGAAAACGATGGCGGTGGTGAGCGTGGCCGCCAGAACCGCCAAGGCAACTTCGTTACCTCCCTTTTCCGCCGCGATGGCGGGAGCCTCTCCCATCTCCAGGTGGCGAAAGATATTCTCCAGGACGACGACTGAGTTATCGATGAGCCGGGAGAGCACCAGTGCGATGCCGCCCAGCACCATGGTGTTGATGGTTCCGCCGGTAGCATTCAGCGCCAAAAATGCCGCCAAGCAGGACAAAGGAATCGAAAGCATGACCGAGAAAGTGCCGCGAATGCTGCCCAGGAAAAGGAGAATCATGGCCGCGGTCAGCATTAAACCGATGCCGCCCTCTTGCAAGACATTCCAAATTGCCGTCTTTACATAGATGGACTGATCGAACACCACCTTCGTTACAAGCGATTTGGGTATATCGAGCAGATCGCCCACCGCCTTCTTGATCCCGTCAACGATAGCGATGGTATTGCTGTTTCCCCCTTGCTTGAGAATGGGCAGATACACCGACTTTTGGCCATCCACGCGAACGATGTTGGTCTGGATGGCGGCAGCGTCTTCGGCGTGGCCGACGTCGGCCACCATCAATTCCGCATTGCCTTCCGACTTCAGCGGCAGCCGGTTAATCTCCGCGGTCGTCGGCAACTGGCTGTTGGTGTAAATGTTGTAATCCTTGGGGCCAATTCGCACGTCCCCCGCCGGCAGGATCGCGTTCGCTTCGTTCACCGTGCGCACTACGTCCATCAGGCTCAACTGATGGGCCTGCAGCTTGAGCGGGTCCACGTAGACTTGAATCTGCCGGTATTTGCCGCCGAAGGGCTGTGGCACCGAGGCTCCGGGCACGTTGGCAATCTGGTTGCGAACATTAAACTGCCCTAGATCGTGTAGTTCCGTCTCATTCAACCCCTGGCCCTGCAACGTAATTAAACAGACCGGCAAACTGGAAGCATCGAACTTGAGTACCACTGGTGGCAGCGTGCCCGGTGGCAATCGCCGCAATTGCGCCATGGCCAGATTCGAGATGCCACTGACGGCTGCATCCGGGTTGGTCCCCGGCTGGAAGTAGATCTTGATAAGACTGACCCCAGTCAACGAACGCGACTCGATGTGGTCGATACCGCTCCCGAGCGTAAAAAACCTTTCGAACGGGTTAGTGATGTTAGCTTCGATCTGCTCCGGCGGCATCCCGGAGTAAAACGTCGCGACCACCACCACCGGGATGTTGATGTTGGGGAATAAATCCACCGGCATGCGTGCCACGGTCGTTACGCCGACCACTGCGATGATCAGGCACAGCATGATAATGAAGAACGGATATCTTATGGCGAAACCGGGCATGTCTAATGCGCTCCCTGTTCCGCGGTGTACTTCTGGTCCGCCATCGTACTCATCTTGGGATCGACATGCTGTCCGGACCGGTACGCCCCAAGGTTGCCCACGATCACGCGGTCGCCCTCATTTAGCCCCGATAGGACTTGAATGCGATCGGAGCCTTCGATTCCCGTGCGAATCTCGCGCTCTTCCACATGGTTTTGCGGATTGACCAGGAGTACGGTGGTCTTGCCTTCCCCTCGATTGATCGCCTGCAACGGAAGGGTCAGGGCGTTCGGATCATTTTGCACCCGCAATGCGACCTCCGCATACATTCCGGGGGTCAGCTTATAGTCCTGATTGGGCACGTCCACTTCGACCTGCATGGTACGGGTCGACCGGTCGAGTGAATCGGTCGAGCGGATGACTTTGCCCGAGAAGTGTTCATCGGTTGCCTTCACGCGAATGTCAGCCGGCTCTCCATCATGCACGCTGGCGGCTAGAGATTCGGGCACGGGAATCCGCAAACGCAATACATTCACTTGCGAAAGTTTCACGACTGGCATCGAACTCACGTTGGAAGTGCCCGCCTGAATGAGCGATCCGGTGTCGGCGTAGCGCCAAGTCACGACACCATCGAACGGAGCCGTAATTCGCGAATATTCAGAGAGCGCGGCATAATGCTGCTGATCAGCCTGTGAGACTTCCAATTGCTGCCGGACGGCTGCTAACTCCGACTTGGCGGATTCCACCTGCGCCTCCGTCGAGCGATCTTTAGCGGTAGCATCGTCGAGTTCCTGCTCCGCGATCAGGCCGGGACGCGCCTCCGACGCCTGTCTCAGTCGGGTGGCAGCAGCATGCAGCGCTTCGTGATCCGCCTCCGCGCGGCTTACCTCATTCTGGGCGTGGGTAATTTCCTCTTGACTATGGCGCACGCCCGCGGCGGCGGCTTCTAGCTGCGCCACTAACTCCGGAATCTCAAGAACGGCGAGTACCTGATTCTTGTGGACATGGTCGCCAATGTCTACGTTGATGTTCCGGATGTATCCCGCGACCTTGGCGTGGAGTTCCACTTCCTGGTAGGGCGTGAACTCCCCCGCGATGGAGAGTGTGTTGGAAAGCGGCGTGCGTCGAACTTGCACCACGGCGGCAGGCATAGGTGCATCGGCGGACGCCGATGGAGAGGAGCCACCGGAATGACCGCAGCCTTCCGCCGCACCGATACAGAGCGCGATCAGAGCGATGGCGGCCACTCTTCCATCGAGAATTAAGAAAGATGATCCTTTATGCATGCCCACAGTCACCCATTTCGAACTTCAGCGCTGGCAAATTAGTAGTGGTCGGCCTTACAAGAATTCGGGCCGACCGGCTCACGCCAGACAACGCGCCGCTAGCCCCCACCCGAGCCCGAACTTTGACGTTGAGGATTCTCGCACTGAGCCCGAACCCGATCAAGCCACGCCGGCGTTCTGGGGCTGATTGTACGAAGCAGGGGTTGGCAAAACGTCGAAGTTAGGAGGAAGGAGGAGGGCGGTTGTAAAGCCAAGTCTCAAAGTTCAGATTGATGGATGGGACCACCGCCAAGACAGTAAGAACGGAAGGGCGCGGCGGCTGAAAGAACGTGAAACTGGAAGCGGGAGCCATCCACTGGAGTCCGTCGCCAAGCAGGTGCTGCCGCTGGCCATCCGGGGACTGCGATTTTACAGTGGTGGTCTTCCGGACTTCTGGCTGGACTCCCGGACCTAGTACTGTGTAACGAGTAGCAAGGCTTACCGTGAGAGCGCAGATGGCTAGAAGAACTACTGCGATCCGGCGTGCCGACGCGAAGCTTACTCGTGCCCGAGAATGTCCTAGCATACTCATCTCAAATCAAATCCATGCGTGGATCGAATGCCAGCAAATTATACATGAGCACCCAAGGACAGCCAGATCACGCAAGTCACTGATGGCCATTTATTTTGGCGCTTGGAAGCAGGCTCAGGTTGCAATTCCGAATTCCGCATCCGGCGGAAGCGAGTGCCGATCCAAGCTATCACTTGTGCAGTTGTGCAGAGAAGGAATGCCCTGCGGATGATCGGCCCAGTTCCAACGGAGAAATAGCTTGACATCGAACTCGCTGTAAGAGTATGTAGGGCCGTTAAATCCAGCCCATCTGTCTGGATGGGGCAGCTACACGTTTGTATCGAGCCAACGATCGCAAATCCGTCTCGGAGGTTATCCCAAGTGAAAAAAACCGTCTCACGTTTGATTTTGTTGATTTCCGTGCTTGCTCTGGCGTTTACGGCTATGGCCCAGGCGCAGGAAAACCACACGGCCAATAACAACCCTCTCGCGCTATTGCTTCAGTCCAAGGGGATTTTGTCCCCTGGCGAAGTAGCAATGGTCAACCAAGCGTCCTCTCCAGAAGAGGCTAACGCGCGCCTCGCTCAATTGCTCGTGGAGAAGGGCCTGATCAGTCAGACGGAGTACACGGCAACGGTCGCGCCCGTGAGCATGGACTTGTCTGGGCCGCGTCTGTTAAACACCGTACTGCACAGTTCGAACGCGGCGCAAGCCTCCTCGGCTGTGCCTGCAACACCGCCGGCTCCGTCGGGGCCCACAGTCATACCCGCGGTAACGCCGCTACGGGTTTTGCCTATCGACATCCCTAAGCAGGACGGGATGATTCCTGACATCAGACTGGGCAGTGGCGCCAAACTGAAGCTCTACGGCTTCTACAAGGCCACCGCTGCCTCCGATACCGCCTCCAGCGGCGGGCCCACCTTCGGCAGCCAGGACTGGCCCCTCCCGCTCCTCCTCGCCGATACGGGTCCTACGTCCGACCCCCAGGTCCATATCAAGGCCCGCGGCTTCCGCATTGGCGCCCAGACTGAATGGGTCCCCAAGGGTTCGGACTTTACCATCACCGGCCGAGTGGAAGGCGACTTTGAAGGCGACTACACCGACGTCAATAACCGCAACATCAGTGGCGACGCCCGTTCCCAGTTCTCGCTTCGCCTGGCCTGGATGCGCCTCGACCATAAAATTGGCGACCTTCCCTGGTTCGCAGAGTTCGGCGAGGATTGGTCGCTGCTCGGCTCATCCACTCTCCCCAGCCTGTTCGAAACCACGGGCTTAGGCGTCGGTATGGGATCTCTCTATGAGCGCATGCCGATGTTCAAAACCGGCGTGCAATTCCATTCGGGTGAGTTCAAGGTTCAGCCTGAGTTCGCTATCGTGATGCCGATTGCAGGCTCCTCCGCACTCACCGTCGACCAACGCTTGCGCTTCGGCGACCGCGCCGGCGCCGAGTCCAATCAGCCCGGACTGGAGGCTCGCGTGGTCTTCCAGTTCCCGCTATCGCACAACTGGAAAGGCGTGGCGCCAGCCCAGATCATCTTCAGCGGCCACCATGCTCGCATGAACGAAATCATTCCCCATGCGGCACAGACCGTTCTGACCCCTCTCGATTTTACTTGCACCGTGCTTCCTTGCACAATCACATACGACCCCACAATCTTCACCACCGTTAACAGTCAGAATGTCGGGTTCACCACCGCCACGTCGATAATCGGCGCCTCCAATTGCACCGAGGCGTCAGGGACATGCAATCTGGAGCAGATCTTTGGCAGGGGCACCCAGGTCGGCAACCCGCAGAACATCTGGACCGCTGAGATTCAGTTGCCCACGCCCTGGGTAACTTTTGCGGCCAAGTACTACAAAGGCGATGACATGCGGTTCTTCTTCGGCGGCCAGCTCAACGATGTCTACAACAACCTAACGTTCCCCGAAAGTGGTGTTGTGGGGACCGGCATTTCTGAAAGCGGACGGTCCATCACGTTCGGCTGCCCGATGGGGATCAGTGGCGGCACCGGCATCGTCAATTGCCAAGGCACTCCTGTCGAATCCGCCATCCTGCAACCGTCCGGCGGATCCGGTGGATTCGCCGAGTTGAGCTTCCCGCTCTCGCGCATCTTCAACGCCAATCCGGAGGGCCACAATTCCGGATGGATACTGCACCTGGGGTATGGCACCGACCGCGCCAAATACTCCGATGCCCAGCACGGCAATCACTTGGGCCGCACCGACCTCGACTCTGCTTCGCTCACCTACCGGCTCAACAAGTGGGTCACGTTTGTGCACGAAGTCAGTTACATCGCCACTTTCACTGCCAATGACGAATCGGCCAGCGGCGTGATTACACCACACTACCTGCTCTTTGAGGGTAAGGACGTCCGACAGGCGCACAACTGGCGCAATGAGTTCGGGCCAGTGTTTACGTTCTAGCTAAACCTAGCGCTAGCCGCGATTCCGGCGGAGCTCCCATCTTCGGGGCTCCGCGGAGTCGCCCGGATCAGAATTGAGGGTCAACGCAGTTTTGCTCCAACCTAACAGTTTGTTCGAGGTGGGGAACGGTGTTTCCGAAAGCGGACGGCCCATCTTGTTCGGCTGCTCAGGTGGAACCACTACCGGCCAGCCCGCCGCGACTGTCAATTGCCAGAACACGCGTGTCCAATCCGCCATCCTTCAGCCCGTCGGCGGATCGGGTGGATTCACGGAGTTAAGCTTCCCGCTCTCGCGAATCTTCAACGCCAATCCAGAGGGCCACAATGCAGGATGGGTACTCCATCTGCAGTATGGCACCGATCGCGCCAAGGCTTCGGATGCCCGTGCCGCAGCCTCAAACGGTCTGGCACGCACCGACCTCGACACTGCTTCGATCACCTACAAGCTGAACTCATGGGTGTCGTTCGTCAATGAAACCAGCTATATCGTTACGCGCGCGGCCACAGCAGACAGCAAACTCTTCGAGGGCCGTCACGTGACCCAAGCGCACGATTGGCGCCAGGAGTTCGGACCGATATTCACGTTCTGAACTTTGTTCCAACCGTAAGACCACCGGCCCGGAAAAGGAGAGTAAGCCAAAACCGGGCCGGCGCGTCCTGAGGGAAAGGCTCCCCTCAGAAAATTGAGTCACTGTCAGCGTCCTTAACCTGTTCGTTAAACCTGGTGGTCCCGCGTCAAACAGTGACACGGGACTATTTTCTGCTTTTGCGGCAAGTAGTAGCGGAACGAGGTGAAGACCATCCCGTCGAGGCCTTCCGGCGATCCATAAGTTACTGGTGTGACGGTTGGTAGGGATGTGACGCCAGACCAGGTCTGACGCGTCACATAAGAGTACTGCGAGCCGAACCGGAACCTGCCCTTGGGCCCGTTGTAGAAGGTGTACCAGAAGCCGGCCGTACCCTCGATCACTGCCCGCGTGTCGCCGGTGCAATTGGCTGGGTGAAGTAGGAGTGAAGCCGGTGTTCACGGCAGGAGGCAATTAGGTGTAGCAACCGTAATTGTTGAAGGAGGGTGAGCCGTAGCCGACGTACACCGTTTTGCCACTGCTCGGCGAGACGAAGGAGCCATAGGTCCGGCCCGCGTACTCCGCTCCGACGTAGGAGTAGATGTCGAGTTTCTTGCCGTGCCACTCCAGCGTGGTCAAACCCTGGAGGTCCTTGATCAGATGAATCGTTCCGTCGGCAGTAATCGAAAGATCGCTTCTCCATCCTGCCAGGTTCCGGAAGGACCCACTACACATCGTGTTTTTGGCAGCCTGCGGGAATCGCTGCAAGTTCACGGAGAGGGGGAGTGCACATCCAATTGCAGGTCGAAGGACGAAAGGTTCTCACGCCCGAGAGCGATGGAGACCGTTCCGGTTTTGAAAACAGTCCCTCGCCCCCAGGGCAGGGGGCGAGGGTACCGCACACGCTACGGCAAGTAATACCGGAACGATGTATAGAACACGTTGTCGATTCCGTGCGGCGCAATGAAGGTGCCCGTCGTTGCACCGGCGCCGGTCCACGCATCTCGGCTAATGTAGGAATACTGCGGGCCGAACTGCACTCTGCCCTTGGGACCGTTGTATGGTTTGATCCAGAACCCGAACGTGCCCTCGATCACCCTTTGGGTTTGGCCACTGCAGCTACCGACCCCTCCAAAATTGTAGCCGCTCGGGCTCGACGTCGCAGGCAAGGTTTCGGTGTAGCATCCCGAGTCAGAGTAACTTGGCGCTCCGTACCCCACCACCTTGCCGGTACCCAGGGTGTCTTTTTCATAGCGCCGTCCCAAATAGTCCTCGCCGCCATAGAAGTACACATCCAACTTGGGATAGTGAAATTCAAGCGTGGCCAGACCTTGATAGCTGCGCAACGGAACCAGCTTGCCATAGGGATCGACGGTGGCATCCGACAGACCCGACGCGGCGTACCGGCCTATACCATTCCCGTAGAGGGCGTGAAGGCCGAAATCCACATGCTTGTTGAACGCGGAGACACGGCCGTTCGCTCCCAGTCCACCGCCGTTCCTGGAGTAGTTATAGGCCCCTACAACGGAATCGACGAGGGCGCCGCCGACACCCGTATCGCATAATGTCGGGGCTTGCGTCGCTACCTCACAAGGATAAACGCGGTCGCGGAAGCGGCTGAAGATACCGAAAATTTCATAGTGGCCGAAGCCAGGTTCAAGGGCCGCCTTGACGATGATGTCCGGCATCGCGTTGAAGGAATAGTTGGCCGCGTTGGTACAGCTGGTGGTGGAGGTTGAGGTGGAGGTAGGGTTGCCGCCGGGGATGGGGTTGTTGACGGTGGTGGTAGTGGTGCCGGTGGTGCAAGCAGTGATGCCGGGATTGTAAAGTCCGGCACCAACGCCGTCACTGCCCAAGGCGAAGTTCGCGTTCGCGTTGGTTGCCGTGAAGGTCGTCTGAGGGTTCTCCAACGCGGCGGCCAGCCAGAAGCGATTATTGAAGTTCTTAACCACGCGGGCGCCCCACTGCCGCGCAAAACTGAAGCCGACATTATAATTCGGGTCAATGGTCATCGGCCTAGCTGTGCTCAGGTTGTCGATTCCCTTCCTGTTCTCTGTCAACAAGGTCCACATTTGACCGCCAACGAAACTCCAGCCGCTGTTGGATTCAGCTTGACCCCACGCCTGCCTTTGACGCAAGACGTAGCTGTTGGTCTGGTTGTTGTTTGAAGAAGTGCCCGCCGCGAGAAAGTCAGCTTCGTAATAGCCGCTCAGCTTGACGCCGGCGATCTTGCCTACAGCCAGCATCGTGATTTGCGACTGGCGGCCTGAACCAAAGAATTCGGAAATCCTGTCCGCACCGCTTCCGGGCATAAAGATGCTGTTAAACGGGGTAGCATCCCCGCCCGTCGCATGATTGCGATACACCGATTCACCCGCCAGGAATCCGCCAGGAGTGATCGTGATTCCCTTGTAGCGGATGGCGAGCGGGCTCTCCAGATCGCCCATGCGCTTTTGAGTCTCCTGCAGAGTCAACGCGGAGTTCGTGGCGGTGGTCTTCAAGTCAGTGACATCGCTTTTGAGCGCCATCACCGTTTGCTGTTGCTCCATCGTTTGAGCAGCCGCAGTATCCGCCTTGGTCTGCGCCTGCACAGCCACGGTTTGGCTCTGATCAAGCCGCTGTTCCAGTTGCTGAATCTTTTGATCGCGGCTTTGAACCACATCGGTCAACTGCTTGATCTGCTGCTGCTGGGCATCGATGGCCTGCTTCATCTCATTGAGCTGCTCTGAAACCGTCGGCCCAGATGTCTTGGCAACTTTCTTTCGCGGGCTCTTCGCTGTCGTTGCAGTGGTCGTAGCTTGCTGGGTCTGCGCCGCAACCACGCTCCCTGCGAGCGCCATCGACAGCATCACAGCCATAATTCGTTTCATTGTTTTTATCTCCTTCAAAATAAATGTTTTAGATAGTGAACAAAGTCGTAACGGCACCTTCAGCTCATGGTTCGTTTTTGGCGAACTGCCAGCCTAGCCCCCCATTTGTTAATAACTGATGAAAATTTGTTGAATATTCGGTGAATCGAGTGTGGTACCCGCCTGGCTGCCATCGATCAGCAATCGAAGTCTCGGATCCGGGAGCCTATTTCATGGAAAAAAGCCTTGCTGTGATTTTCGTCTGGTTCAGCGGAACCTCATCGATCAGTGACGCCCGTCACTTTAATGGGTGATCGGCGTTACAGCATCTGTCGCGAAAACGACATAGCGTTACGCCCCATGTTCTGAGCCAAAGCCTGAGCCGAGCCGGAACGAGGAGGACACCGTCTATGTTGAAGCTGAAAAGCTGGCTGTTGAGCCTGCTAGTGTTGGCCATCACGGCTGTGCCCGTCATGGCGGGAAGCAACGACGCGAAAACAGGAAATGGAAACGCAGCGAACACAACCAACGCAGAAGCTAGCCCGGCTGCGGCCAGCCCAAGCCCAAGTCCGAGCCTGGTTTCGACCGCCGGCGATTCGAATGTCACGGCATTGATCGGTGTACTCGTGACCAAGGGTGTCCTGGCGCCTACAGAGGCCAATGCCATTCGAAATGCAGCGCCTGCAGCACAATTTCAAGCTCTCGTCGAAGCGCTCAGTCGCAAGGGCTTAGTGAGCGCAGCCGATTTGTCCGCGGCCGCGAACCCCGCAGCGCAACCTTCCACCCTCGCGGCGGCTCCGGTTGCGGTTACGGAGGCCGTCTCGACGTCCCTCGCAACCATGGAAACCCAATCCTCGATGCAGGCTGCGCCGCCACCGCCGCCCGCCCCACCGGCGGTGGTCGCTGCGATTGCTCCGGCCCGGGTGTTCCCAGTCGACGCCCCCAAGCCCGGCGGTCTAAGCGGTATCAAGGTAGGCCCGCTCACGTTGGCACCTTACGGCTTCATCAAGGCGACGGTCGTCCATGACAGCAGCGACCCCAATGGCGACGACTTCCCGTTTCCCGGCATATGGTTGACTGCCGGGCCTAACTCGACCTTCAACACCGGCCCAACGAAGGATCCCGAAGTCCACGTCAAGGCGCGGGCCACGCGCTTTGGGCTCAACATGGAATGGCCGGATATTTCGAAGAACCTGACGCTTACCGGCAAGATTGAGGGCGATTTCGAAGGCAACTTCAGCGAAGTCGACAACCGCGACGTTTCCTCGATTGCCAGACCTATGCCGCAACTGCGTTTGGCCTTCGTCCGCCTCGATTACCACGCCGGCGAGAACACTGACATCTTCTTCGTAGGCGGAGAGGACTGGACGCTTTTCGGATCCGGCGCTCTGATGAACATAGTGGAAACCACATTCAATGGCGCATTTTGGGGCAACACTTACGAACGTTCGCCACAACTGCGGGGCGGGTTTATACAGACGCTGAGCAGGGAAAACCACGTCAATCTCGAGGGTCAATTTGGGATCATGATGCCCACCTCAAGCCAAATCGAGAAGCTCTCGGGGACGCTCGCCGGTTTCGAGGGCCAGATCGGGCAAGGCGAGCGCGAGGGCGCCGACTCCGACCGTCCCGAGTGGGAAGGCAGAGTGGCCTTGAGCTTCCAACTCGACAAAGCCAAGGGCGTAGCTCCGGCACAAATCGCTTTCGCTGGATTCCGTTCTCGGCGCACATCGATCGTTCCAAACAGCTCCTACGAGTCTTGCACCGGTGAATACGACGTGCTGGATTGCTCCTTACAGGCTGCCTTTCCGAACGGCTTTCAAGCCTCCAGCAAAATGTGGGGCGGCCAGATCGTGGCGCAAATCCCCACCCGTTGGTTTACCTTGGTGGCGACCGCCTATAAGGGAGGCGACATGCGCTTCTACTTCGGCGGCCAAATCAACTCTTATTTCACCGACACAAGCCTTCTGACTGGTGTATCCGGGCCGTACGTCACTGCGGATGGCGGTCCGTTTGCTGCTGCCGGTGGCGCCGTCCTTGGCTGCACCGCCGCGCTTAATGACGACGGTTCATGCCCTACCGGGAACGCCGTGGTTGCTCCGCAGCGGCCCATCCGGAGTTATGGCGGATTCCTCCAGCTCGGCTTGCCGCTTTCCCGGTGGTTCAATGCCGATCCGAAAGGCCACAACGCGGGCTGGCAGCTATTCTTCACCGTTGGCAAGGACCAGGTGGTAAATAGGGACCTGAATAACCCTAGCGGTAGCTTTTGCACCATTACTGACAACTGTAACGCCTTTTATCACGTCAACAGCGTGGCGCCATTGCCCCTGCTGATGGGAAAGTCGGCCATAGCAACCCTGTACTACAGAGTTAACAATTGGTGCCAGTTCGGCTTCGAGCAGTCGATCTACGCCACCCGTGCAATGGACAAAATCCCTCTATACACAATTGCTGGAGTTCCATCCAACGAATGGCAAGATCACCGGACGGAGTTCGGGCCGATCTTTACGTTCTAGACCGTATCCTCCACCCCAGCGGGCCAAAACCGGGCCCGCTGGGGATTTGACTATGAGGCTGGCACCCGCCGACAACACGACCGGTGCCGGTTGATGGCACTGAAAACCCATGAAAGGAGGACAGACTCCAATCGGGCGATCGCCCGGGGTTGAATTTGTCCTCCCTAGAACTGGTCGCATGAATGCTTTGCTGCGGTACGCATTGGCCCTAAGGGGCTAAAGCCCGCAGTCTTCTCTGCTGCGAGCGGCACGGCTGAAGCCGTGCCCTTCCACAGGAGCCCTCGTGATGCCGGTTCTAGTCTCCTCCAGCAAAAAAGCTATTGTGCGGCTCAAGGCCGAGGGATCACAATGTACGGATTCTGCGAGACCGGCTTCCAGAACGTCCTGGTCAACAGGGGATGCAACGGTGGCGTCCGCAGTGTTGGGAGGAGTTGGTTTCCGTGAGTATGCGTAGATTTGCGGTCCTCGAGGCGGGTCTTCTGTTGGTGGCGATGTTCGCGAACGCCGCCTCGCTGAAGAACACGATGCGGATCACGGTTCTGGATTCTGTAACTCGAGCGTCGAGCCCTGACGACAACAACGGCGTTCCGAAGAATTGCGAGCAACTCACTTTCGACGCATATTGCCGTTCCACTACAAACGTGCCAATGGTGAGTACCTTGCTGGTGCAGGAAGGCGACAATCCGCCGTTCCGCATCAGTTGCAAGATTGAGTCAAAGTTTTCCCGGTGCACACCGTTGCCCAAGGGCGCGACTTTCGACGCGCGAAGAGAGAAACATGGCGTTACCGTGTACTACGTGGATGACAAGGGCAAGGCGCGAAAGCAGTTGTATACGCTGGTAGCGTCGGACGCGAAGGCCAGACCCGCAGCGACTGTGGCCACGGCTGCAACTCAGCCAGTCCCGGCCGTAGCGGCACCACGGCAGAATTCGCCGGCCCCCGCGCCAGTGACGCAGATTGCGGCGTCGGCGCAGAGTTCACCGGCTCCTGCGCCAGCTCCGCCACCTGCCTCGGCGCAGGGCGGTGTTTCGCAGAAAGTCCGATGTAATTTCAATTCGACACCCCCCGGTGCGGAAATCAGCGTGGACTGGAGATATGTGGGCAGCACGCCCTCAGAAATCGGCCTTAGTACTGGCACGCATGTCATTGTCATTTCTATGCCAGGATTTGCCGAGTGGAAGCGTGAGCTCACGGTCGCGGCGGATTCAGTAGTGAATGTGACGGCCACGTTGGAAAAGACGCAACCGTGAGCCGGATTGCGGTTGCAGGGCAAATTTGAACTAGCGCCTGAGGTTGGACCGCTGTATGATGTCGCGCGAAAGCAGTCACACCTCTGGCAGGACCAGCGGCCCGAATTGGGGCCGATCTTCACGTTCTAACGATGCCAGACCGGCGTCTTGAGCAGTCCGGTCCAGCTTGAAATCGTGGTCATTTGATGAGTCAGCACGCACACGCCGTACGGGAGTCGTAGTGGTTGTAGAGAAAGGCGGGCTCCCGGTTCTCATTCATCTTTTTGTAAAGGAGAAAAACTGTGGCTAACGCAAATGTTGCATCCGACGCCGGTACCCTTGGCATAAGCCGTTGGTGGCGCGTGGTCGGCGGGGTGTCCATGAACTTGGCACTGGGCTCGCTGTATGCCTGGAGTGTGTTCGTGGCCCCGTTAGAGAAAGAGTTCAAATGGAAACGCGCCGAGACCTCGATGGTATTCACCATCGCCGTGGTGGTCTTCGCGCTGACGTTCATAGTAGCTGGCCGGCTGCAGGATAAACTTGGGCCTTTCAAGATTTCCCTCATTGGCGCCGTTCTGGTGAGCCTGGGCTTTTTCCTCTGCTCTTATGCCGACAGCCTAGGCAAGTTTTTCTTTTTCTTCGGTGTTCTTGGGGGGTTGGGCAACGGTTTTGGCTACGCGACCCCGATTCCTGTCATGTCCAAGTGGTTCCCGGACAAGCGCGGTCTGGCGGTAGGACTGGCGGTTGCCGGTTATGGCGGCGGTTCCGCCATCTTTGGCCCGCTCGCCGCCAGTTACCTGATCCCGCACTTTGGCTGGCGCGTCACCTTCCAGGTTCTGGGCGTGATCTTCTTTGTGATGACGGTTTTTGGCGCCTTCCTGCTGCGTAATCCGCCGGTAGGATATAAGCCCGCCGGCTGGGTGCCCGCACCGGCTTCCAAGGTTGCGGCTACCACCTATGAGTTCACCCCCAGTGAGGTGCTGCGAACACCGACGTTCTACTTGATGTGGGTGGCGTACGCGTTTGGCTGCGCGGCCGGTCTCATGGTCATCAGCCAGTTGGTGCCCTTCGCTAAGAGCGTAGGCATACCCGGCACCACCCTGGCTGCCTTTGGCTTGGTGGTGGGCGCGGCTGGAAACGCCATGGGCCGCATCTTCTCGGGCTGGATGTCGGACCACCTGGGCCGTATCAACGTGTTGCGCCTAATGATCGGCATCTCCATGGTTGCTATGCCCATTCTGTATCAGGTGGGCGGCCACGTGGTGCCACTGTTCGTGATGCTGTACATCGTTTACTGGTGCTACGGCACCCAGCTTTCGGTCAACGCATCAACGGCAGCCGACTTCTGGGGCACCAAGAACGTCGGCATCAACTACGGCATGCTCTTCACTGCCTGGGGTGTGGCCGGTCTCCTCGGTGGCCGCATCGGCGGTTTGCTGTTCGACAAGTACCACAACTACCAGATGGCCTTCTACACGGCGGCGGGTCTGGCGGCAGTTGCCCTGATCTGCGAACTGGCAGCCAAACGCCCGACCGCGCCTGAAGGGCTGGCAGGAAGAAAGGCGCCGACGGCAGCCTAGCTTCGAGAAGGCATTGCAGTCCGGCGCAGGATGTTCATCATAGGAGACTTGGACGGGGTGTGAGGGCGCTCTCAGTCACGAGCGCCCATGCGCCCCCAAGATCTAAGGTCTGGTGATTGAGTTCTTCAAGGCCTGACGTGGGGTCAGGCATCCCACTCGATATTTCACCCACAGGCGCCGCTTCGCCGTTTATGGATTCGGAAGCGCCGCTGTTTCTCATGTACACCAGCGGCAGCAACCGGAAAGACCAGAGGGTGCCAACAGCGCACTGGCGGTCGATCACTGCGACCAACCTTTATGTCACGTCATCCAAACTGGAGCCGATATTTCAGTTCAACAGTGTTGGCTACAATTACCCCGGTTGGGATGCAAGTATAGAGCCTAGATGGTCTGGTCGTTGATGCGACCCGTGCCGGGCAACGCAGCTTTACGTGTCAGGAAAACCGAATGCTGGCCACGGAAAATGGCGCCGCGGTTCGTCGGGCGGTTCTGGAAAGGGTGTTCGACGCCCGCCAGCGCAGCGACGAACTTTTCAGCCTGGTTCGCACTGAATTCCTCTATGAGCGGCCGATTCCGGAGCGTCATCGCATCATCTTCTACATAGGACACCTCGAGGCGTTCGACTGGAACTTGCTCGGCAAGAACTTCTTCGGCCTTGAGAGTTTTCATCCCGCATTTGACCGGTTGTTTGCTTTTGGCATTGACCCCGTAGGTGGCGGACTGCCCAGCGATCAGCCATCCGACTGGCCTTCGTTGAGTGAGGTGCGGGGTTACATGACTAGAATCCGGGCTGCGCTGGACGAGAAGTTGGCCAGTGGAACACTCGAACGGCACTCTGCTAAGCGGGACGTCGTCGGGGTGGAAACTTTACTCCACGTAGCGATTGAGCATCGCCTGATGCACGTCGAGACGCTGGCCTACATGCTGCATCAGTTGGCACTCGACAAGAAAGTGCGGCAAGCAGGTTCACAAAATCTCGACAGGGCTCCGCTGATTCACCGGATGGTCGAGGTTCCTGCTGGCGTTGCGACCCTCGGCCTTCGCCGCGGCCAAGAAAACTTCGGTTGGGACAATGAGTATGAAGCCCACACGTTGGACGTCCCTGCGTTTGCCATCGATAAGTACAAAGTGACCAATCGGCAGTATCTCGACTTCATCGTCGCCGGCGGCTATGAGACGCCCAGCTTCTGGAGTAACGAGGACTGGAACTGGAGAACCGCCCACGGGATCCCTCATCCAGTGTTCTGGAAGAAGGCAGGCGATAGCTGGTTTTACCGGGCGATGTTCGACGAAATGCCGCTCCCGCTCGACTGGCCCGTCTATGTGAGCCATGCGGAAGCGAGCGCTTATGCACGGTGGGCGGGAAAGTCGCTCCCTACGGAAGCAGAATGGCATCGTGCTGCGTACGGGAACCCAAGCGACAGCGAAAGAATTTACCCATGGGGAAATGAACCGCCCAATGCGCCCAATGCCAGATTCGGCAATTTCGATTTGCACCGCTGGGACCCTGTGCCAGTGAACGCATTTCCCGAGGGCCGGAGCGCGTTCGGTGTCCACGGCATGTTAGGGAACGGTTGGGAATGGACGTCCACGCTGTTTGCCGCGTTTCACGGTTTTACTCCGTTCCCGTTTTACCCAGGCTACTCAGCAGATTTTTTCGACGGCAAGCACTTCGTGATGAAAGGGGGCTCGGCGCGCACCGCCGCATGCATGCTCCGGCCCACATTTCGCAACTGGTTTCAGGCGCACTACCAATATGTGTACACGGGATTCCGCTGCGTAAGCCACTGATATTGATCCGGGGATTGGGAAATGCTTGTTCGTGCCATTGCCGGTAACGGCATTTACGACTTCGCCTCCGAGGTTCATGCCGGACTCACTCGGCCAGGGCAGAAGGAACTACCTTCCAAATATCTTTACGACGACGTTGGCTCAGCGCTGTTTGATGTGATCAGCCGTCTGCCCGAATACGGCCTGACGCGCGCGGATGAGCGCCTATTGCGGCGGCATGCGAGCGAAATTGTCGATCGCCTGGCTACTCCCGTAGCTGTCGCCGAGTTGGGCAGCGGCAGTGGGAAGAAGACGCGCTGGTTACTCGAAGCGCTCTGCCGCAAACAACGTACGTCGTACTACCCCGTCGAAATATCGCCCTGGGCGCTGGCCATGTGTGAACGGGAACTCAGTGATATCGATTCGATCAGCATTGTCGGCCTTGAGCGGGAATACCTTGCCGGGTTGCTGGAGGTAGCGGCGCGCCGGAAGATCGGCCAACATCTTTTTGTATTGTTTTTGGGAAGCACCATCGGCAACTTCGATCGTCCCGCGGCTGTGGAATTCCTGGCAAAGATCCGACGAATCCTGCAAGCCGGCGACTCACTGTTGTTGGGGACAGACCTGGAGAAGCCCAGCGCGCAGCTGCTCGCAGCCTACGATGATGAACTTGGAGTGACGGCGGCATTTAATCTCAACCTGCTCGGTCGCATCAATCGCGAACTTGATGCAAACTTTGACCTGAGGCAATTCTCGCACGTAGTGAGGATCAATCACGACGCCCGGAGTGTCGAGATGCACCTGCGCTCCAATCGCCGGCAGAAAGTGCATATCGCAGCGGTGGCGCTCGACGTCGAGTTCCGGGAAGGGGAGACTATCTGGACGGAAAGCAGCCACAAGTATTCGACGGAGGAGATTTTCCAGATGGCGCGCGATGCCGGTTTCCGTTGCCAGGCGCAATGGGTCGATGAGGAGTGGTCATTTGCGGAGAACCTGCTAACAGCGGAGTAAAGCGGCTGTCCCGGCCGAGTTGCAATGGACGGCGAGACCGGGGCGTGCAAGCGTTTCTCGTGTCAGTTGCCTGCCGTGGACGGTTGAAGCCGAACGGCCGCTTGCATCATCTACTGATCACAGCTTTTCAACCGGTTTATCTTTGAGGACAACTATATGTCTTCCTTGCTCGTACCTAGCGCGCTTGATGCTGGCACACAGATGTTCCCGGATTTGACGGCGATGCAGATCGATCGGATCCGTCCTGGCAGCAAGCTCAGAAGAGTTGAACAGGGCGAAATCCTGTTCCGGCCGGGCGATACCAGGGTTCCGTTCTTTGTTCTGCTTTCCGGAAGCATGGAGATCGTACAGACGGACCTCACGGGTGAGCGCCTCGTCACTACCCACCGTGCCGGCGCGTTTACCGGTGAACTTAGCATGATTTCCGGGCAGCGATGCCTGGTGCTCGGACGCGTCACCGAACCGGGTGAGTTTCTTGAACTTAATCCGGAGGGCCTGCGCTCCCTGATTGCGCGCGATGCGGAACTGAGCGAGATCATCATGAGGGCGTTCATCCTGCGCCGTCTTGCGCTCATCACGAACAACCTGGGAAATGTGATCTTGATGGGCTCGCGCCACTCTGCGGCCAGCCTAAGCCTACGCGAGTTTCTTGGACGCAATGGCCATCCTTACACGTACGTGGACCTTGACACCGACAAGATGTCGCAGGAACTGCTAGACCGTTTTGCAGTCAAGGTGGAAGACGTTCCAATCGTCATTTGTAATGCACGTACTGTATTCCGCAACCCCTCCATTCAGCAGCTCGCAGAATGCATGGGACTGAACGTCGGCATCGACAGCACAAAAGTGCGCGATTTGATCATCGTCGGCGCGGGCCCTGCTGGCCTGGGAGCGGCTGTTTACGCCGCTTCGGAAGGTTTGGATTCTCTCTTGATCGAGACCGAGGCGCCCGGTGGACAGGCCGGATCCAGTTCCAAAATAGAAAATTACCTTGGGTTCCCCACCGGCGTCTCCGGGCAGGAACTAGCGTCGCGTGCGATTCATCAAGCGCAGAAGTTTGGCGCGAAGATGATGGTGGCCCACAGCGTCGTAAAGCTGACCTGCGATCGCCGTCCTTACAAGCTGGTTCTGGAGGACGGCAGCACCCTCTCGGCACGGGCCATCGTCATTGCAACCGGGGCGCAGTACAAGAAGCCGGCTATTGCCAACCTGAAGAAGTTTGAGGGTCAGGGTGTGTACTATGGCGCGACCTACATCGAGTCTCAGTTGTGCGGCGGCGAAGACGTGATCGTAGTCGGGGGCGGGAACTCCGCCGGCCAGGCCGCCGTCTTTTTATCGCAGACAGCGCGCAAGGTCTATATGCTGGTGCGCTCCGGAGGATTGGCGGAGACGATGTCCCGTTACTTGATTCAGCGAATCTCTGAAAATCCGGCGATCGAGTTGCATTGCAACACCGAAATAGTGAGTTTGGACGGCCCCACTCAATTAGAGCGTGTCGGCTGGATCGACAAGAGCACCGGCCAAACCTCGAATCACGAGATCCGCCACGTATTCATTATGGCGGGGGCATCGCCCCGAACCGACTGGCTGCGCGGCTGTGTTGCCTTGGATGACAAAGGGTTCATCCTCACGGGACGAGATCTGGACGCTTCGACCGGGATCAGCGGGGCTTCCCCTTGGCCGCTAGCGCGCGCTCCCCAGATGCTGGAGACCAGTCTTCCAGGTGTATTTGCGGTCGGTGATGTGCGGGCAGGCAACGTGAAGCGCGTGGCCTCGGCCGTGGGGGAAGGAGCAATTTCGGTGCACCTCGTGCACCGCGCTCTCGCCGAGGTATAGACGCGCCGGTTCGGGCCGGTAGCAAATCAGCAAGGGGCGACGGAGAAACATAATGACGCAATGTACACATCTCGATCAGATCAGGATTACCAGCACGGATAAGCATGTTTGCGAAGAATGTGTGAAAACCGGCGACACGTGGGTACATTTGCGGTTATGTCTCGAATGTGGCCATGTTGGTTGCTGCGACTCCTCGAAGAACAAGCACGCAACCAAGCACTTCCACCATACGAAGCACCCGCTCATGCGCTCCATTGAGCCGGGAGAGACATGGATCTGGTGCTATGTGGACCTCGTTTCCCCCGGAGAGTTGAGCGGACACACCTTTGTCCCGGCGAGCAATTGATGTGATGAAAACCCGCTGCCCCGAATGACAGAAGTCTTCCCGGGAGAGTTCAATATGTCGATTCGACCTGTTAAACGGGTTATCAAATCTAAACCGACTCTCGAGGGTGCCGGCGTGCACCTCCGCCGCGCATTCGGTTTCGGAAATACAAAAGAGTTCGACCCGTTCCTCCTGCTGGACGATTTTCGCAACGATGTTCCGGAAGACTATCTGGCGGGATTTCCGTGGCATCCTCACCGGGGAATCGAGACGATCACGTACGTGCTTGCCGGAACCGTCGCGCATGGCGACAGCATCGGGAACAGTGGAACTGCAAGAAGGGACTTTCCTGAAAGAGATTGACCGTCGATAACAGTCCAAAACTGGAAGGCCGGTTCACACTCAGAACTAACGGTTCGCAGGTCGGAGCGAACCCTCGCGCACCGATGGAATGGATTCGGCCGACGCCGGCGCGGCGGGGGGCTTCGCAACTGCAGGCTGGTTTTCGGTCACGGTTTCCAGAAACGTCGCGGATGGCACGAAGAACAGGTTTCCGGTGACGGCGCGGCTGAGGTCCAACCGCCTCTCCGCGTGACGTATGTTTGGAATGGGTTATTCGCAGTTTCAGAGGAAGAGTTGCAGAATTGCGGCGATTTCTTGCGATTCTTGGTGCAATACAGCCTGGTTTCTCTGCAACCCAGATTGTGTGGCGGAGAGGGAGGGATTCGAACCCACGGTACGGTTTCCCGTACTCCAGTTTTCAAGACTGGCGCCTTCAACCACTCGGCCACCTCTCCGGCTACTACAGTTTTACTACAGTCTTCAATGGCCCGGGATGGATTGTCACAAGTTATTTCGTTCCGTTTGGATAGACCAGTATCTTGCTGGCTTCGCCGGTTTTTAGGCGGGCCATGGCTTTGGAAAAATCCTTCATCGGGATGCGGTCGGTGATTACAGGATGAAGATCGAGGCGTCCGCTTTTGAGCAGAGCGGTCATCTGGTACCAGGTCTGGTACATGCGGCGGCCGTTGATGCCTTGAATGGTGAGGCCTTTGAAAATGATGTCTTCGGAGAAATTGAGCGGGATCGGTTTCGAGGTGAGGCCGAGGAGAGAGATGCGTCCGCCGCGGCGAACGATGTCGAAGGCGGTGCGGATGGCGTCGGGATGTCCGGCCATTTCGAGAACCACGTCCACGCCGAGGCCTCCAGTTTTTTCGGCGACAATGGCACGCACGTCTTCTTTGGACGGGTCGAGCACGTAGTCGGCGTTCATCCTGGTCGCGATCTTGCGCCGGTGTTCGTTGACTTCGATAGCAAAGATCGTGGTTGCCCCTACCGCTCGCGCCACTGCGATCGAGAACAGGCCGATAGGGCCGCAGCCGGTGATGGCTACAGTTTTCGCGGCGATTTCTCCGGCCAGCACCGTGTGTACGGCGTTGCCCAGCGGATCGAGGATGGAAGCGTACTCCTGCGGGATGGCCGGATCGAGTTTCCAGATATTCGATTCGGGGATGACGACGTATTCGGCAAAAGCTCCGTTGGAGTCGACGCCGATAATTTTCACGTGCTGGCAAATGTGGGCTTCGCCGGTGCGGCACTGCAGGCACTTGCCGCAGGCCACATGCATTTCGGCGGACACGAAATCGCCTTCCTTGACGCTGGTGACTTCATCGCCGAACGCGACCACCTCGCCGCAGAATTCGTGTCCGGGGATCAGCGGCGGATGAATGCGTCCCTGGGCCCAGCGGTCCCATTCGTAAATATGCAGATCAGTACCGCAGATGGAGGCGACTTTGACCTTGACGAGGACGTCGGTGCGGCCGTAGCCGGGAATCTTGACTTCGCGGATCTCCGCGCCCGGCGCGGCTTCCGGCTTGACCACTGCAAACATGGTGCTGGGCATGGAAGCCCCCTTATGAGTGCGGAATTAGAGAGCAAACAGATCATTCTACACCGTCGAAACTGCATTTCCGTTTTCCGTGGATTGCTTGGATGGCCACGGATTCGAGATCACGGCTACGATTTGTGCGTTCCGCGAATATGCGTTTTTGGGCTCGCAGTTTTGTAATCTTCGGATCTGCCCCGCGGAATGCTTAGCGTCTGCCATTGTGAAGAGCGCAGGTGTTTGGCGAGAAAGACGATTTGTCCAATGTGTTGCGCGTAGTGGGCAAGCGCGCGGTTGAGCGCCTGCATGACCGTGTGCGTCTCCGTGCGGATGGTCACGGTGCGTTGCATATCTTCGGGCTTCAATGAGTCCAGCACCGAAAACACGTGGAACCACGTCTGCTCCCACCAGCGCAGAACTTCTTCGCGCGTGGTGTTCACCGAGACTTCAAATTCCTGATCGCGAAAACGGTCCGGTTTCTCGCCATCGGTGGTGAGGAAGTCGGTAAAGCGGGAGCGCGCATTGCCGGCGATGTGCTTGACCAGGGCAGCGACGGAGTTCGATTCCGGATCAAGCGTGACAAAGAAATCCATGTCCCCAAGTTGAGCCATGGCGGCTTCGCCCATGCGCTTGTGGCCGCGGAACTGGCGCTTGATTTCTTCGAGGTAGTGGGGAGCAAGGTCAGTCATGGCACCTTCACAATTTACACCAGTGCGGCGTCGCACGCGATGCGGAATCCGTAGTCGGCGTACTTGAATTCCGGAGGGATGCTGGAGCGGGCAGCGCAGCGCGACATCTTGACGTGGTGGCGCCATGAGCCGCCGCGGGAAGCGCGCCGCTCGCCGGTTTCCGGGCCGCGCGGATTGCGTTCGGACGACTTCGCGTAGTAGTCCGCCGCATACCAGTCACTACACCACTCGTGCACGTTGTCGCACATGTTGTAGAGGCCGTATGCGTTCGGTTCGGCGAGGCCGGCGGGCTCGGGGCCGGTCTTCCAATGACTGGCGCAGCGATCGGCATAGCCGGGTAGCGACTGCGGAGGCGCATCGCCCCACGGGAATAGCGCGCCTGCGTCCTCATGGCCTCCGCGAGCCGCTCGCTCCCACTCCGCCTCCGTAGGCAGACGGAACGTCCGCCCGGTGCTTGCTCTTAGCCACTCGCAGTAGCGGACTGCCTCGTGCCACGACACTCCTACGACGGGCTGCTCGGGATGGTTGAATGCGGGATCACTCCAGAACGGCGGCGGCAGGAACAAAGGTGCGGTTTCGCGCAGGAAGCAACCGTAGTTGGCATTGGTGACTTGGCGGGCGGCGAGCAGAAATTCGTCAACCCAGACGCGATGCACCGGCTTTTCGTTGTCCTGGCCGGTGTCGCAGCCCATGAGGAACCATCCCGCGGGGATGCGGACGAGCGCGGGAACGTATTCTTCTTCTTGCGCTCGGGATCGGGAGAGCAGTATCGTCGGTGCCGTTGGGTCCATGGTGTCAGAGCGCCCGCAGCGCGCGGACGACGTCTTCGATTTTATTCTCCTGGAACAAGCGGATGCCTGCGACACCGGCCGCTCCAGCTTCCAGGCACGATGCGGCATTGTCTATCGTGACGCCGCCGAGAGCAAGAACTCGGATTTTCGCCCGGCAGGCTTCCTGCAAGGCGGCGAGGCCAGCGGGGGGCGTTCCGGCGACGCCTCTTTTTCCGAATACCGGAGCGAAGACGGCGAAGTCAGCTTTCTCACATTCGGCGCGGAACACATCGGCGACAGTGTGGCAGGAGGCAGCAACCAGGAAGTGGTCAGTGGTCAATGACCGGTGGGTAGAGACTTCCAACACATGTCGTACGTCGTGAGGAGCGACGTCCTCTGCGCGCAAATGAACGCCGTCGGCACCCGCGGCCAGCGCGACATCGGTGCGGGAGTTGATGAGGAGACGCGTTCTCAGTTCCCGGTTCTCAGTTCTCAGTGGCGTGCTGTTGCGCACGGCACTTAGGGCGTCCCGTGCCAGCATTTCCAGTTCTCGCGCGCTCAGATCTTTCTCGCGTAGCTGGATGTAGTCGACCCGGGCACGCACGGCTTCGGCGACTGTGGCGAGCAGGACGCGGCGGCGGGTGCGTTCGTCGCCCGGAAACTGGCTTCGATCGGTGATGTAATAGAGCAGACAGCGGTCCGCCATCAGCTTTCAGCGTACTACGGAAGCTCGCATTCACGCTGACGCACCGGGTTGCGATCGCTGGATCATGCTCGCCGGGGTTTTTCAGACCGTTGTTTTTTTGCCACCCTCTACTGCGACAATTTAGACTATGAGGCTATGGCAGGAAACAAAACTGGTGAGTCAAAGTGGATCGCCGCAGGCAAGCTGATTGAGCTGCTTTCACGTTTGCACCCGGAGACTATGGTTACAGCCAACGATCATCACAATCTCTCGCTTTACGACCCCGGCCCCATGCCCGAAAAATATATCGGAGTCATCAACATCCGGACGGAAGAGATCGAAGTGAGATAGTGTATGGTCGTCGCAAGGCAACGCACATCGACAGCTCGAATGCATTCAGCCGCATTGACCTTCCCCGCGCAGCATTGGAGCAGACAGCGGTCCGCCATTAGCTCTCAGCCTACTACGATAGGGTGCCACACGGGTCTAGGGTCGCGTCTTGGCGATTTCGGGGACGGCCACTTCGCCGGTGCGCTTGGTTGGTTGCGGGCCGAGATGGTACTTGGTCAATTCTTCTTTCAGGAACTCAAAACTTTCCTCTGGCGAATCGAACATCTTGAACAGTTCGAGGTCCGGGGGTGAGATCATGCCGGCGTCGACCATGGCTTCGAAATTGATGATCTTCTTCCAGTAATCGCTGCCATACATGACGATGACAATTTTCTTCGCCAGTTTCTCCGTCTGGGCGAGGGTGACGATTTCAAAAAATTCGTCGAGCGTGCCAAAGCCCCCGGGAAAGATCACCAGCGCTTTGGCCAGATACGCGAACCAGAACTTGCGCATGAAAAAGTAATGGAACTCGAAGTTGAGCGAAGGCGTGATGTAGGAATTCGGATACTGCTCGAAGGGCAGGTTGATGTTGAGGCCGATGGTTTTTCCTCCAGCTTCGCGAGCGCCAAGATTTGCGGCTTCCATGATGCCTGGGCCGCCGCCGGTGGTGACAACGAAGCGGTGGCGCTTGGCGGGAATTTGGGTGGACCATTCGGTCAGCAGGAAGGCCAGCCGGCGCGCATCCTCGTAGTAGCGAGCCATGTCAACGGCGGCCTCGGCGCGCTTCATCTCCCTGGCTTGCTGCGCCTCGGAGAGCTGAGCGCCGTTGCCGCGGACTTCGGTCAGACGGTTGCTGGCGTTGTCTTGGTTGTGAATACGGGCGGAGCCGAAGAAGACGACCGTGTCCTGGATCTGCTCGCGGCGGAAGCGCGATAGCGGCTCGCTGTACTCGGACAGCAGGCGCAGAATTCTGCCATCAGGACTGTTGAGAAATGGTTCGTTCTTATACGCGAGGGGAGCGGGCTTGCGTGTGTGATCAGTCATAAGTTAGTCGTCAGTTCGCTGGCCGTCAGTCGTTAGCCACTCTTCGTTGAATAAATGGGGCTGCCCCCCAAGCCGTTGTTCGCGGACGACGAACGACCGTCGACCAACGACTTTTATTCCTCTTCTCGATACTGAATGGCCTCCCAAAATCCGATCCACACATTGATCACGCCCAAGCCGGTCGAGACACCGCGGGCGAAGCCACTGCCTACCACGGCGCGAAGCGTGGGATACGGGAGAAGCAGAGGGTTGTCGGACCACTCGGGACGCCAGGGCAGAATCATGAGCATCACCCCAAGCGTCGCGCACAGAAACACGAACAGAAGCACCCCGATGCGCCGCAGCCAAACCCGCGTGGCCGAAGGCGATCGCCTGGAAACGGAAACTGGCACTGGAGCTTGCACCGGAACGACCGGGACGGATGTTTCCGCCGGGGAGTTGAGTTCCCCGACACTGGTGGAGTCGCTGGCAAAGGGTAGCTTGGGATCGGAAATCATTGCACGCGTCGTTATCAGTAGGCCGTGATGTGGGCGCGGGATCGGATCGCATCGCCGGCGCAAATTTCGAACCCACTTGGTGCATTCTACGACTTCAGAGCCTGAATGCGCTCGGCCACGTCGCGATAATCGATGTTCGACCCGTACACGTCGGTGAAGTGACGCAGCGCCGCCGGCTTGTCCATGGCAGTTTCGCAGGCCGACCCCAGTTCATAGTTGATGGCAAGGCGCGCTTCGTTATCAAGTCCCGGTATGTTCAGTGCCTTTTCATACCAGCGAATGGCGGCGGCAGGAACTCCTTTATCGAGGAAGCACTGGGCCAGCCAAGTATAGGTCTGGACGGGCTGCGCAAATGCCTTGCCGCGATCGATCGCGGTACAGACTTTCTGCAATTCGGCGATGGCTTCGTCGAGCAGGCCCATCTCGCGGAAGGCAACGCCCAGGTTGTAATGCGTTTCCGGATCGTCGTCGCCGGCAATAACCTCTTCTTCAAGTTCGTGTTTCAACTCCCCGAACATCTCTGAAAGATCGACGCTGCCGGCGGGATGCATGGCCTGCGCTCCGGCTCCCAAGGGGCGCACGGGAGTGGGGCTGTAGCTCATAGCAGGAGCGGCGGCGGCGCCACCCGCCGATGCTGCGATCGTGGGCATGGCCGCCGGGGCAGCCGGAATTTCAACTTCGATGCTTGCCGCGGGCTCCGGCTCGGGCGTTCCGGCTGCGGTCGGCGCTGGCGCCACCGGCCAGCCCGGCAACGGCTGGGTGTCAGATTGCTGAGTAACGGGAAGCTGGGCAGCGGGTGGCTGCGCTTGCGGGAAAGAATCGCCGAGCGAAGCCTCCAGATCTGCGACCAACGCGGTCAGCTCGCTCGCCTCCGCATGCACGGGTTCTGCGTGAGCGGGTTCGGCGTATGTCGGTTCAGACGCGAATTCCACCGGAGCCTCGTCGTGGGTCTCGTGGTGGTACTTGGCGGGCAGATCGGGCGAGGCGCTGATTTCCGACCCGTGCGGGGTCTCGATTTCAACTTCGAAATCCGCAGGTTCGTCGGCGTTGATCTCGGTGATTTCCGGTTCCGATTCGGCCGACGGCTGGCCGCCGGATTCGACGGCAGCGCGCAATGGATCGAGAATGCGGGCATCGCTGGTCAGGGATTCGAGCTTTTCGATCCCGGCGCGAGCCTGATCCGTCATGAAGTGCTCGAGATAGAAGCGGATTTCTTCGACCGTCTCGGCGATCTCGGGATTGCTGGAAGCATCGGCGTCGGCTTTGACGCTGGCCGACAGTTCTGCGGCCGGAGCAGGCTCGTCGACGGAAAGGGAATGCTCCCACTCGGAGGCAAGGTCGGAGGAGAGTTCCGGGGAATGCTCGTGCGCATCCGCAGGCGCGTGCACCGCCAATTCCTGGATGGCGAATTCCGGATGCGGGGCAGCGGCAATTTCGTGATCGGAAGCCGCAGACACGGCCATGGGCCAGGGCGCGGGCGAAGCCGCAGCAGCGGCGCGGGCCGCAGGAGGAGCGGCGACCGATGAAGCGATGGCGGGCGAAGCGCCCGGTGAAGCAGCCGTCGATGGTGCAGCCGTCAATGGTGCAACCGATGGAGCGGCTTCCGCGCTCTGCTCATAGCGCGCGGCCAATTCTCCATAGCGCACGGCTTCATCCGGATAGCCGGCATCGTGGTACACGCTTTCCAGTGTGCGGCAGCAGACGGCGGCTTCGGTAAAACGATGGAAGCGGGTATGAAGAGCGGCCAGGCGCTGGTTCAAACGCGCGTCGCGCGGTGCCTTAGGCAGAGCGCCCAGCAGAGGCACGACCGCCTTGTCCGGCAGATTGTAAGAAAGGAACAGATCCGCGTCGGTGACCGCAGAGCGCACTGCGATCGCGATGGGATCGGGATAGGACTGATCGATGACCGGTGCGGTCGCCTCCAATTCCTCCACGATGACCGCCCCTTCTTCGGCGGTGATCCCGGGGACGGGCACTGCTCCCTCCATGCGCGCCACCACCTGCTGATAGTTCTGCAGGTGCAACTGGTTCTGGGGCTCGGTGGTGGCCAGCATCTGGTACAGATCGCGAGCGCGGGCCAGGTTTCCATCTTTGACGGAAGCGTGCGCGAGAAGCTCGCTGATTTCGTTGACGTGCGTGCTCTCGCCGGCTTTATTCAGCAGCAGCAACAGCTCTTCCAGTGCCCCCGAATCGTCGCGCACATGGGTGATCATGGAATGCAGGGTGGCCAGCAGTTTGGTCGAGTCGGTCGCCAGCAAGCGATCGGCATGCCGCGTGTAGACGTCGAGCGCCTCGTGATACTGACCGAGGCGGGCGGAACCCTCCGCCAGCAGAAACAACCCCTCGGGATCGTTGTGCACCGTGAGCAGCTTCTCGGCGATCGGGGCAGCTTGGGTCAAGGTTCCGATTTGCAGGTATGCCTTCAGCAGGTCGCGCAAACCTTCGGGATGAGAATCGAGGTCGGGGGCCTTTTCCAGGTATGCGATGGCGTTCTTGGGATCGTCACTCTCGAGCGCGGCCTTCCCGCGCAGCAGCAGAACGTAGCCGTTGCCGGGGTCGAGCACCAGCATCCGCTTCAGAATGTCTTCGGCGGCGGCGAGTGAACCACGCGCGCGCAACGCTTCCGCCGCCGCGCTGAAAATCTCCCACGCCTCTTTCTTTTTCCCCAGCCGGATGTAAACCTCGGCGAGCTTGACCCGCATGGGCACATTTTCCGGGTCCATTTCGAGGACCTTCTGGAAAAGGCGCACCGCTTGGTCGAGGTCGCCATTCTTCATGAAGTCTTCGGCGACTTGCAGGTACTGGGCGCGGGCGTCATTGAACAGCCCCTGCTGGGTGTAGAGTTCCGCCAGTTTCAGAGATCCATCCACGCTCGGCTGGAGCTTGGTGATCTTCTTGTACATTGCGATGCCCTTGACGGTGAAGCCCTGCGCGGCGTAGGCATCGCCCACTGTCTTGAAGCATTCAATCGCTTTGGCGAGGTCGCCGAGACGCGCATAGAGATCGCCGATGGTGTTGTTAACGGTAAGATCCTTGCGATCGTTCTTCAGGACCTTGTCGTACTCAGCAATGGCGTTCTGCAGCTTGCCCTGCTGGACAAACTTTTCCGCGGCGCTGAGAACCTTCTGTTTGTTAAAACCAAAACCAAACGCCATAGGGTGTGCGGACTCCAGCCTTTTCCCCGCCCAACGCCCGCGATCTCCGCCAGCGTTGCCGAACGGGTCCGAACCTCGCCGGGAGATTCCCAGACGAAACCCCGCCAACCGCAACGGGATCGCGGAGTAAGGTAATTGTAAGGCCGGGTACTCTCAGTCCGATGATTACCGACGATTACCGGGGTTACCGAAAGGGCGTGTACGTCCGGGTTGCGGAAAAAGTCCCCTTCCCCCTTCCAGAATGGAAGTAAGGAAACGGCTCCAGAAAGGCATCGAGCAGCCTCGCGAGCGTGCCCCCATTTCCGTGAGGGTTGTGCCAGGACCCATTGCGTTTCACAATCGAGATTGTTTACAGTTTCACGCGTAAAAAAAGGGAGAAGCCATGAGCAAAGTGAGAGTTCTGGTCGGTACACGCAAAGGCGCTTTCATTCTAGAGTCAGACGGCAAGCGCGAAAAATGGTATGTTAGCGGTCCCCACTTTGCGGGCTGGGAGATGTATCACCTGAAAGGATCGCCCGCCGATCCCAATCGTATCTATGCTTCGCAGACCAGCGGATGGTTCGGACAGCTGATTCAACGCTCCGACGACGGCGGCAAAACCTGGCACCAGCCCGGAACGCCGCCCGGGGAGCCGCCCGCCCCGGGTCCCCCGAAGGCCGCAAGCAACAAGTTTGTCTACGACGCGTCTGCCGGAACCGGCAAGCCGCTCACCACTCATCAGTGGTATGACGGCACGCAGCATCCCTGGGAATTTAAGCGAGTGTGGCATCTGGAGCCGTCGCTCACCGATCCTGACGTGGTCTACGCTGGAGTAGAAGACGCTGCCTTGTTCCGCTCGACCGATGGCGGCGAGAACTGGCAGGAACTCGCCGGACTGCGCGGCCACGGCACCGGCCCTAAATGGCAGCCGGGCGCTGGTGGCATGTGTCTGCACACCATCATTCTCGATCCGAGCAACTCTGACCGAATCTTCATCGCCATCTCGGCGGCGGGCGCCTTCCGCACCGATGACGGCGGCAAGACGTGGAAACCGATCAATCGCGGACTGCATTCCCAATACATCCCCGACCCGCAGGCCGAGGTCGGCCACTGCGTTCACCACATCGCGATGCACCGGTCGCGTCCGAATGTGCTCTTCATGCAGAAGCACTGGGACGTCATGCGCAGCAACGACGCCGGCGAGTCATGGCAAGAAGTCAGCGGAAACCTCCCGACCGACTTCGGCTTTGTGATCGACGTGCACGCGCACGAACCGGAGACCATCTATGTGGTCCCCATCAAAAGCGACTCCGAGCACTTCGTTCCCGATGGCAAGCTGCGCGTATTCCGCAGCCGCACCGGCGGAAACGAGTGGGAGGCGCTGACCAAAGGCCTGCCGCAAGCCAACTGCTACGTGAACGTGCTGCGCGACGCGATGGCCGTCGATGCGCTCGATAAGTGTGGAGTGTATTTCGGCACCAGCGGCGGGCAGGTATACGCCTCCGCCGATGCCGGAGACAGCTGGGCCCCGATCGTCCGAGATCTTCCGGCCGTGCTCTCGGTTGAGGTGCAGACGCTGGGGTGATTACACTGACATGATCCGAGTCATTCTCCCGCACCATCTCCGAACCCTGGCGCAAGTTCAAGGAGAGGTGCATCTCGAAGTCGCCGGTCCAGCCACGCAGCGCTCCGTCCTCGACGCCCTCGAGGCCCGCTATCCAATGCTACGCGGTACCATCCGCGACCAAGTCACCGAGCAGCGCCGGCCGTTCTTGCGCTTCTTCGCCTGCGAGGAGGACCTGTCGCACGAGCCGCCGGACGCTCCGCTGCCCGACGCGGTCGCATCCGGAGCGGAGCCCTTTATCGTCATCGGAGCCATAGCCGGCGGCTAGGGGGGATCCACAGCTGCTATGACCACCGTCACCTGCCAAGCTGCGCTCGGCTTGGACGGGCGAGGGCGCCCGTCCCTACGCAATCTAACCTCTACTTCGCCCGCTTCTCGATCGGCACAAATTTCCGCGTGTCGTGCCCGATCCAGATCTGGCGCGGACGCGCGATTTTCTGCTCGGGGTCGTTCAGCATTTCCTGCCATTGCGACAGCCAGCCGACGGTACGCGGAATCGCGAACAACACGGTGAACATCTCGGGCTTGAAGCCCATCGCCTGGTACATGATGCCGGAGTAGAAGTCCACGTTCGGATAGAGCTTGCGCTGCACGAAATAATCGTCTTCGAGCGCGATGCGCTCCAGTTCCAGCGCAATCTCAAGCTTGGCATTGCGTCCGGTAACTTCGAACAATTGGTCGGCAGCCCACTTGATGATCTTGGCCCGCGGATCGTAGTTCTTGTAAACCCGGTGCCCGAAGCCCATCAACTTGCCTTTGCCTTCCTTGATCTTCTTGATGTAGGCGGGGACGTTCTCCTTGGAACCGATCTCGTCCAGCATGCGCAGCACTTCTTCGTTCGCCCCGCCGTGCAGGGGACCGGAAAGGGCGGCGGCGGCCGCAGCCGTGGCCAGGTAAGGGTCGCTGTGGGAGCTGCCCACGGCGCGCATGGCGTTCGTGCTGCAGTTCTGCTCGTGGTCGGCGTGCAGAATAAATAGGATGTCGAGCGACCGCGCAATCACCGGATTGGCCACATACTTCGGCTCGACCATCTTCCACAGCATATTCATGAAGTTTTCGGGATAGCTGAGGTCATTGTCAGGATAGACGTACGGGAATCCGACCATGTGGCGATACGACATGGCCGCGATCGAGGGCATCTTGCCGATCAGGCGCTTGATCTGCAGCAGCCGGTTCGCGGGGTCATGAATGTTCTTCGCTTCCGGGTAAATCGTCGACAGCGCCGCCACCGTGCTCACCAGCATCGCCATGGGGTGCGCGTTGTCGCGGAAGCCTTCCATGAATTTCTTGGTGGTTTCGTGGAGCATGGTGTGGTGAGTGATGTCGTCCACCCAATTCTTCAATTCACTGGCGTTGGGTAGTTCGCCGAACAGAAGCAGATAGGCAACTTCGAGATAGGTACAATGTTGGGCGAGAACCTCGATGGGATAGCCGCGGTAGCGCAGGATTCCCCGATCGCCGTCGATGAAGGTGATCGCGCTCCGGCACGAAGCGGTATTCATGAAAGCGGGGTCATAGGTCATCAAGCCGAAATCTTCGGGGCCGGTCTTGATCTTGCGCAGATCCATCGCGCGGATGGTTCCATTTTCGACGGGAAGAGTGTAGCTCTGCCCGGTACGGTTGTCGGTGATCGTCAAGGTATCTTGCGGCATTCAAACCCTCCTGAGAAAAACTGTAAGCGAAAGCATATAAGGCGGGACCAAGCCTGCCCGCACTGATGCTATCGGCCGCCGGCACTGGGACGCCGTAACCTGCGTCACACCAGGGTGTTTACTTGCGCATTAATTTATGCCTGAGCTAATGCTACCAGCCCCGGGTGCTGATTGCGTGCTGGTTCAAACACATTAAACCGCCTGGCCGACGCGCTGGGCATAGGCCGGGAACCATGGAGGCGCGGATTGCCGCGTCTGGTCCCTTCCACGCCCCTTACTCGTTAGCCACCCGCCGGTGCGATTTCACTGCCAGGCAACGGGCGAAGATCGCCGCAACCTGTGGAATCTCCTCTTCATTCAACTGAATCGCGCTACCCAGTTTCTTCAATGCCGCATTCAGAGCGGCCGGCCGTGCGTGTGTCAGTTCCGAGACCTGCTGCCACTCCCGGGCAACTGGAATGCGCTCGTCGGTTTCGGCGTCTTCGCAAAACTGATCAGCCGCTTCCGGAGGAGTTCCGTACTCGTCAGCGACATCTTCATGGAAGTAGCCCCGCAGGAAGGAATGCAGCGCGGGAAAGTTGGCGGCGGTGATTTCGGGCTTCGGGTTGGGATTCATCAGCGGCACTCCGGATAAGAAGTCAAAACATAGTAATCGTTGGGCCCGGCGTATTTTAGTACAACCAGCGCGTGCGAGCATGGACGCGACTGGCTCTCGCCAAAATTGCGAGAGCCATGATCGCGGGTGATGGTACGGCCAATCGGAGCATCGCTATCGTAGTCCAGCACCAGGTTAGGATGTCCACCCGAGCGGCTGAGCCAGCGCTGGATTCGGTCCTCCGATTCTGCGATCGCTGCGCCCACCGCATGTTCAGCGGTCGCGCGGTCGGTGTAGGTCGACGCGCCGGTGATGCGGGGTTCCTGGTCCAGACGCTCACGCAGTTGCTCGTCGGTCTGTCCAACATGTTTGCGCAGAATGTGTCCGCCGGCCGCCTCATCCTGGCTGAGGTCGCGCACCGGACCACTCGCCGGGTGGATCTCAGCTCGTGCGGCAATAGCAGAAGATGGCGCAGAGCTGGCGCCATTCGTGGCCGCGGGCGGCTGACACGAGATCAGGCCGCACATCCCCAGTGCGACAACGATACGAACCGTAACGATACGAACTAGAGAAAATCTTGCCATCAAATCCTGGACTAAGGCGGTGCGCGCCAGTCATTCCTGAGATGTGGCGCTGTAAAGTTCTGGGAATTGTGCTACTAAACAGGGTGTGCGGGCAAGTGTGCTGGATTCGCTGGACGATTTCGAGCGCTGGGGTAGCGACTGTGCCTACGTGTTTCCGCGAGGATACCGGCGCGAGCATTGGAGCTACCAGCGCGTCGCTGGAGTGTCGTATCAGTTTGCCCGTGAGCTCGAGGCGCGCAACATCAACCAGGGCGACGCGGTGCTCTTGTGGAGCCCGAACTGTGCCGAGTGGGTAGCGGCGTTTCTCGGATGCGCGCTTTGCGGGGTCATTGCCGTTCCCGTCGATGACGCCGCCAGCCCCGATTTTGCGCGCCGGATCAGCGCCCAAGTGCGCACCAGGCTGGTGCTGTGTCCGCGCGAACGGGCCCCGCTCTTCGAAAAGGCCGAAGATATCGTCGCGATTGATCCCGCCGATCTGGCAGCCGCAGTCGCTGAACGTCGGGCCGAACGTTTTCGTCCAGCTCAGATTCAGCCTTCCGACCCGCTCGAAATCGTTTTCACCTCCGGCACCACGGCCGAGCCCAAGGGAGTCGTGCTCACCCACGCCAACGTGGTCGGCAACCTCACCCCAATCGAAACCGAGATCAGAAAATACCTGAAGTACGAGCGGCTGGTGCATCCGATTCGTTTCCTGAACCTGCTGCCGCTGAGCCACGTCTTCGGCCAATTCCTGGGAATTTTTCTTCCGCCGATGCTGGGCGCGACCGTCGTCTTCGAAAACACATTCAACCCAACCGAAGTCATGGCGACCATCGGCCGGGAACGCGTCTCCGTGCTGGTGGCCGTCCCACGCATGATCGAGTCGCTGAAGCAGAAGATCGAACGCGATGTCGACGACAGCAAGGATGACGGTCGCGGCCGCGAGAATTTTGCCGCACGCTACACCGCCGCCAAAAACCAGCACTTCCTGCGCCGCTGGTGGACCTTTCGCGACCTGCGCCGTCACTTCGGATGGAAGTTCTGGGCCATGATCAGCGGCGGCGCCGCTCTCGATCGCGAGACTGAAGAATTCTGGCATCGCTTGGGATACGCCGTGATCCAGGGATACGGATTGACCGAAACGACTTCGCTGATCAGCTTGAACCACCCCTTCCATCTCAGTCGCGGCTCGATCGGCAAGGTCCTGCCCGGCCGCGAAGTCAAGCTGGCGGAAGATGGCGAAATTCTCGTTCGCGGCAGCGGCGTCGCCAGCGGCTATTGGAACGGCCGCGAACTGCAACCGGTCGCGCGTGAAGACGATGAAGGCTGGTATCGCACCGGCGACCTAGGCGCGCTCGATGAGCAAGGCAACCTTTTCTTCAAGGGCCGAAAAAAAGAAGTAATCGTGACGCCCGCGGGCATGAACATTTATCCCGACGACCTCGAAGCGGCTCTGCGGCAGCAAAAAGAAGTGCAGGATTGCGTGGTCGTCGGGATCGAGCGCGGCGGAAATGCTGAGCCCTGCGCGGTGCTGATTCTGCGCGACCGCACCTCGAACGCGTCGGCTGCCGTCGTGCAGGACATCGTGCGGCGCGCCAACGAAACGCTGGCCGAATATCAGCGTATGCGCACCTGGTTCGTCTGGCCTGAGGGAGATTTTCCGCGCAGTGCCACGCAGAAACCGCGGCGCAACGTGATTCGCGATGCGGTCGAGGCGGGCCTCCGCGGACAATCGCCAGCCAACGCTGCCAGCCCGCTGTCCGAATTGCTGACGCGAATCACCGGCCGCGCCGCGCAGAACCTAACGCCGGATGCAAACTTGGAAAGCGGGCTGGGGTTAAGTTCTCTGGAACGCGTGGAACTGCTCAGCGCGCTCGAAGACCGCTACCAGGTCGATCTGAGCGAAACGAAGTTCGCGAATGCCGCGACCGTTGGCGATCTCGAAAAACTGCTGCAAGGTGAACCGGGTACTCGCGGCCAATTCCATGATTCCGAGTTGCAACATGCGGCCTTTCACTACCCGCGTTGGACCCTTCGCTGGCCGACTACGTGGTTGCGCCCGGCGTCGCATTATCTGCTGGCGCGCCCGGCGATGTTTCTTTTGGGATGGCCCCGCGTGATCGGGCGTGAGAACTTGCGCGGCGTTCGCGGACCGCTGCTGGTCATCTCCAACCATTTGTCCGATGTCGATGTCGGCTTCATCCAGTTGGCGCTTCCCGCGCGCATTCGCCACAAACTGGCGACCGCAACCGGCGGCGAGGCGCTCGAAAAATTGCGCTCGCCCGGTTCGGATCGCATGTGGTTCGCCCCAATCGCCCGGATTTACGACCGCCTGCGCTGGACGCTCGCTGTAGCCCTGCTGAACCTGTTCCCGCTGCCGCGCCAGTCCGGCTTCCGCAAGAGTTTTGCCTATGCCGGAGAAGCCGTCGATCGCGGCTACAGCGTGCTGGTGTTTCCGGAGGGACGGCACACCGAAGACGGCAAGCTTCTTCCGTTCCGCACCGGTGTCGGCTTGCTCGCCAATAATCTGCGCATTCCGATTCTTCCGATGCGGATTGATGGCCTGTTCGAAATCAAGAACGCCGGAAAGAAATTTGCTCCGCCCGGAAAGATTCAGGTGCGCATCGGCAAGCCCATCCAGTTTCCGCCAGAAACCGACCCGGAGGAAATCGCGCGGGCCCTGCAAAAGGCGGTTGAGAACCTCTAGTGTTGCTAGCTCGCGTAGGGACGGCCGTCCTCGCCGGTCCAATCCGAGCGAAGCTCGCCGGATTGCTCGGTCCCAGAAGGAAGACCCCCGAAAAAACAAAAGGCCGGGCGATTGAGCCCGGCGCTTCGTAGTAAGAAACTGTCGATCGCTGAGTTGAGCTAGATCAGTTTCCCATTAACCTCGTTTTAATCGTCATGCGAAACTCACATTACCAGCGCGAGCCCTTCCAGTTCACGCTCCAGCACCGGCAGTGAACAGCCTGCCATTTCCACCCGCCCTGCGGCGTCGATCGCAGCTGTCTGCGAAACGCCATAGCCGCGCCCCGCCAAAAAGACCTGCAGCAGTTCCGCTGCTTCGCTGGAATCCACCATGCCGCCCTGGATCAGGTCGTTTCGTAAGGCGCAGAGTTCCGTCACCGTAAATCTCTCTTTAGTGGCCATTCTCACCTTCGACCTCCCGCCCGTTGCCTTATTGGATTCATCGGCAACCTGCTTCAATTACATGCAATCGCAATGCCGTAACTTTGGTACCCCGCCAGACACTCCTTCTAGGTGCCTCCAGCTCTTAAAACCCAAGATTTTACAGAAAGTTGCGAGGATGTCATCGGCAGGCGAGCGGTAGACATAACAACGCCACCCGTCGCCAAAATGACACTAAATGTCGTTTCGTGACGAGAGGAAACCGAACTTTGTCGGTTGTTCTGCCGGCTCCGCTTCAGGCCGCGTCAATCGTAGCGGCGTCCACCAGCATGATCGGGATGTTGTCCTGAATGGGATATACACGGCGGCATTCACCGCATTTCAGACTTTCCCCGTCCGCCTTCAGGACCACCGGCTTCTTGCAAACCGGGCAGACCAGCATGTCAAGCAGATCCTGAGAAATCATAGCGGCTCCATTGTAGCGCGGAGTGAAGTAGCGCGGAGTGAGTGCAGCGAGACAAGCCCTCGTCCGCCCAGCGGAGCGAAACTCCGCAGATTGTGGCGGCAGGCGACACCAACTAAAACTCCTCTATTGACCGTCTGCCGGGATAGCGATGCGATAGAATCGCCTTTCCATTCAATGCACGCAGCAGCGAGGTGGGATGGCAGCCAAGATTCTCGACGGTACCAAAATAGCCGCTGAAATCCGCGCGGAGGTCACCGCCCAGGCGAAAGCCCTGGCATCATTGGGCGTGCGTCCCGGGCTCGCGGTGGTGCTGGTCGGGCACAATCCCGCGTCCGAGGTCTATGTTCGCGGCAAGGTGAGGAGCTCGGAAGAAGTCGGCCTCTACAGCGAGCAACACACGCCCGCCGAAAGTCCGACCACAGAAGAACTCGTCTCCCTGATCGCCGGCCTGAACCGCCGCGACGAAATCGACGGTATCCTGGTGCAGTTGCCGCTGCCCGTGCACGTCGATGCCAAAAGAGTTCTGCTGGCGGTCGATCCCGCCAAAGACGTGGACGGCTTCCATCCCATGAACGTGGGCTATCTCTCCACGCAGCGTCCCGGCCTCGTGCCCTGCACGCCGGCCGGCGTCATGGAGATTTTGAAGCGCAGTGCGATTCCGATCGCAGGGCAGGAAGCCGTGGTCGTCGGACGCAGCGACATTGTCGGCAAGCCCGTCGCCATGCTGTTGTTGAATCAGAACGCTACCGTCACCGTCTGCCACTCGAAGACGCGCGATCTGCCCGAAGTTTGCCGCCGCGCCGACATCCTGGTGGCGGCGATTGGCCGCGCTGGCATGGTCACCTGCGACTACGTGAAGCCCGGAGCCACCGTGATCGATGTCGGCATCAACCGGATCACCGACCGGAAAGAATTCGACCGCTTCTTCGCCTGGAACAAGGCCGGAAACAAGAAGCGTGAAGAAGCGTTTCTGGCCAAAGGCTCAACGCTGGTTGGCGACGTTCACCCCGAGGTAGCCGAAATCGCCGGCGCCATCACGCCTGTCCCCGGAGGCGTCGGCCCGCTAACCATCGCTATGCTGATGGCCAACACTGTAAAAGCCGCGATGCTGCGGCGTGGGATTTCGCCGTAGAGACGGGGCCCGCCCCGTCTCCGTTTGCGGCTGACGAGACGCAGCAAGCCGCATCTCTACGGATAGGTTTCTAGTTGGGGTTCGACATCTACGACCCGTGAGCACCCATTGCTAAAACTCGGCCTCACCGGCGGCATCGCGAGCGGCAAATCCGTTGTCGGCGAGATGTTTCGAAAACTCGGCGCGCACCTGACCGACGCCGATGCCGTCGCGCACACGCTCATGCAGCCCGGCCGCCCGGTCTATGAGGAAGTCGTGCGCCGCTTCGGCCGCGAAATCCTGAATCCCGACGGAAGCATCAACCGTCCCCGGCTGGCCGAAGCCGCGTTCGGCACCCCCGGCGGCGCGCCCCCGCGCGTCAGGGAACTCAACGAAATTGTCCATCCCGCCGTGATCGCGCACGAAAACGAGTGGATAAAAGAAATCGGCCGCCGCGATCCGAACGCCATCGCCATCGTCGAAGCTGCCCTGATCCTCGAAGCGGGCGCCGCCAGCCGTTTCGACCGTTTAATCGTCGTGACCTGCCATCCCGAACAGCGCATTCTGCGCTACGCCCGCCGCCTGGGAATTTCGGACGACGCTGCCCGCGCCGAAGTAACGCGCCGCATGGCGGCGCAGATTCCCGACGAAGAAAAAATCAAAGCTGCCGATTTCGTAATCGACAACTCCGGATCGCTCGAGGCAACTGAGCAGCAGGTACAACGCGTTTTCGCCGCGCTGCGCTTGGGGAGCAGGAAACTTCCTTAGCTCGCGTTTCCCTTCGGCATGAGCAGCCACAGCAGCAGCGAACTCACGATGCTCAGCAAGAGGGCGCCGAGAAAAGCCGCCTTGAAGTCTCGCACATGGAATCCGGGTACCAGCGAACCCGCCGCCTCCAGCATGACCGCGTTGATCACGAACCAGAACAGGCCGAGCGTTAGAATCGTCAGCGGGAAGGTGATGATCTTGAGCAGCAATCCAATCGTTGCGTTGAAAAGACCGATGACCAGGGCCGCGATCAGCGCCGCCACCGGGCCGCTTACGCTAATGCCCGGCACTACGTGGGCAACGATCCACACCGCTACAGCCATTAGAATCCAATGGAGCAGAAGACGCACGATAAGCCTCCTTTAAAGTTCAAAGAAAGGATGATTGGACACTATACAACGTGAAGCCGACTCAGAAAACCGTCGTTCAGAAGACAAATGCGGCGCGCCTGCTCGATCAGATGGGAATCCACTATGAACTGCGCGAGTACGAGGTGGATCCCGACGACCTCGCCGCGGAAACGGTTGCGGCCAAGATCGGCTTGCCGCCAGAGCAGGTTTTCAAGACGCTGGTCGCGCGCGGCGACCGCAACGGAACTTCCATGGCGGTGATCCCCGGAAATCAGGAACTCAACCTGAAGGCGCTGGCGGCCGCGGCGGGAGAAAGAAAAATTCAGCTCGTCCCGGTAAAAGAACTGCAAGCGCTCACCGGCTACATTCGCGGCGGAGTGACCGCGCTCGCGGCCAAGCGCGACTTTCCCGTGTATGTGGACGAAACCATCGAACTGTTCGACGTCGTTTCCGTCTCGGCGGGCGTTCGCGGCCTGCAGATTCTGATCGCGCCAGCCAACTATCTGCGCGCTACCAACGGCAAGCTCGCGGCACTCGCGGAACCTAAGAAGAATATCTAGCCCCGTTAACGCGCGATGAGCCATACGGTGGAGCGACGGGCGTCTCGCCCGTCCAGCGTCTCGCCCGTCCAGCGTCTCGGCGGCCGGGCGGGGACGCTCGGCTCTCCACGGGCACGCGGTTGCAGCGCCGGTATTAGACTGATTAAGCTTTCAACAGACACCCGAGGTAAGCCATGCCCACTGCCACGCGCACCAATCCGCTTTCGTTCCTGACCGACCAGCTCGACGAACTCAAGGCCAAGGGCACGCACTTCAAGCTACGCGTCCTCGATGATGAGCAGGCCGCGGTCTGTACCTTTGACGGCAAGCGGGTCATCAACCTCGCCTCGAACAATTACCTCGGGTTTACGACGCATCCCAAACTGCGCGAAGCGGCGCTTGCAGCCACGCGCAAGTATGGCGTCGGATCGGGCGCCGTGCGCACCATCGCGGGCACCATGAAAATCCACATGGAGCTGGAAGAGAAGATCGCGCGCTTCAAAAACGTCGAGGCCTGCGTGGTTTTCCAGTCGGGATTCACGGCGAACTCGGGAACGGTTTCGGCGTTTCTGGGAAAGGACGATTTCATCATTTCCGATGAACTCAATCACGCCTCGATCATCGATGGCTGCCGTCTTTCACGGGCGAAGATTCTCGTCTTCCGGCACAAAGACACCGCCCACGCCGAGGAGCAACTCGCCAGCGTGAAGAACCAGCCGGGAAGAAAGCTGTTGATCACCGACGGCGTGTTCTCGATGGACGGCGACATCGGCCCGCTGCCCGGTCTGTGCGAGGCAGCCGAGAAATACGGCGCAATCATGATGGTCGACGACGCGCACGCTTCCGGCGTGCTCGGCCGCCAGGGACGCGGCACCATCGATCATTTTTCGATGCACGGACGCGTCGATATTCAGGTCGGAACCTTGTCGAAGGCGATCGGCGCTCTCGGCGGATACGTCTGCGGCGCGCGCGATTTAATCGATTATCTTTATCATCGCGCGCGGCCATTCCTGTTTTCGACGTCGCATCCGCCGGCGGTCGCGGCGACCTGCATTGCGGCTTTCGATGTTCTCAAAACCGAGCCGCAGTGGATGGAGCAGCTCTGGGCGAACACGCGCTTCTGGAAAAAAGAACTCGGCCTGCTCGGCTTCAACATCGGCGGCCAGACAACTCCCGCGAGCGAAACGCCGATCACCCCGATCATCATTGGCGACGGACGCCTGACCATGGATTTTTCCCGCGAACTATTTAAAGAAGGCGTGCTCGGAACCGGCATCGCCTTTCCCACCGTCCCCGAAGGCAAGGCGCGAGTGCGAACGATCATGACCGCCACGCACACGAAAGAAGAACTGCAGCAGGCGCTCGAAGTCTTGCAGCGCGTGGGGAAGAAGATGGGAATTCTCGGATAAAGCTCGTGTGGGGACGGGCGCCTCGCCCGTCCAGCCGGGCGGGGACGCCCGGCTCTCCCACGGCCGCATCGTGCGAGCTGCAGTGTTACTTACTTGTGCTGGCTGACGGAAAGCACATTTCCGTCGGGGTCTTTGAACCAGGCAACTTTATCGCCGGTGGGCGCGGTCCAAATTCCCAGTTCTTTATCCTGCACGAAGGGGTATTTTTCAAAGGCTACCCCTCGCTTCTGAAGCCATGCGACAACTTCCTCGATATTGGAAACTTCCCAGCCAAGCACTGTATACGTCGCCGGAGTAAAATCTTGCGCCTTGGCAATACGGATCATGGTTTCGCCGGCTCTCACGACCAGGGCAAACATATCATCGCTGACAAACTGAAACCCCAGTTTGCCTTCATAGAAGCTTCTTGCTTTCGCGGAGTCTTTGGTGGGAACGAAGCCAATGATCTTACTGGAAGCGAGCATTTGCAGCCGTCCATGAGTTTCTTGTCCCGGAAGGATACCACTTGCAGCCAGGGAAAGAACAACGCTCGTCCCCCTGCTCCCTGCTATCTAATGTCCCGCCGGCAACGCATTCGTGGATTGCAGCACCCGGAAAAAATGGGCTCGTTCTAGAATAGCGGCATAATGCGGGCAATTTTTCAGTGGAACGTAGGCTCTCGGGTCCTTGAGTTAGGGCGGCGCACTCTGATCATGGGCATCGTGAATGTAACTCCCGACTCGTTTTCCGACGGAGGACTCTACATCGATGCCGAGAAGGCCGTGGTCCGCGCCGAGCAGTTACTGGATGACGGCGCGACCATCATTGATGTGGGTGGGGAGTCGACGCGGCCCGGAGTTTCGACGTCGGAACTGATATCGGAAGAGGAAGAACGCAGGCGAGTGCTGCCCGTGATCCGGGACTTGAAGCGGCGACGGCCGGATGCGGTGGTAAGCGTCGATACCTACAAGGCGAGCGTGGCGCGGGCGGCGGTGGAGCTCGGGGCAGAGGTTGTGAACGATGTGAGTGGCTTCCGGTGGGATCCAGATTCAAAGATGGCGAAAACCGTGGCTGAACTCAAAGTGGGAGCGGTGCTGATGCACACGCGTGGGCGTCCGGAGGAATGGCGGTCACTGCCGCCGATAGGCGATCCGGTGCTGATGGTGAAACGGGAGTTGTTACAGTGGGCCGAGTCGGCGACCCTGGCGGGGATCAAGCGCGATCACCTGGTGCTGGATCCTGGGTTTGGGTTCGGGAAGCGTTTCGAGGAGAATTATCCGCTGCTGGCGCACTTCGCCGAGCTGCAGAAGATGGGATTTCCGCTGCTCGCAGGAGTGTCGCGCAAGTCATTTATTGGGCGAATGCTGGCCCGCGATGGCAAGGATAAAGACGCGGAGGTTGGCGAGCGGCTTTACGGGACGCTGGCTGCGGAAACCGCTTTGATCTTGAAAGGGGCGCACATCATTCGGACGCACGATGTGCGATTTGCGGTGGATGCGGCACGAGTGGCGGATACGATTGTGGCGAGTGGAGGCTAGAAGAAGGAAAGGCAATACTTTTCCCGCCTCAGACCCGGGCGGCTTCGGCGCGGGGGACGGTGACTTTGAGCGCGGGGAGGCGGATTTCAAATGCCGCTCCGCCTTCGGGGCGGTTGTAGCAGATGATTTGTCCCTTGTGGTCCTGGATGACTCCGTAGGTGGCGCTCAGTCCAAGGCCGGTTCCTTTGCCGACCGGCTTGGTGGTGTAGAAAGGATCGAAAACACGGTCGGGATCACGCAGGCCGGGGCCGGAGTCGGCAAACTGCACGACCACTTCGCCCGCTTCACGCCAGAGGGAGACTTGGAGACGCCCGCCGCCGATTTCCTGCAATGCGTCCACCGCGTTCTCGACGATCTGAAGAAAGGCCTGCAAGAGCTGGTTCGGATTGCCGAGGACACGAGGCAAGGGATCCTCGCTTTCCACAGTCAGACTGATCCTCTTGTTTGCGAGCTTGAATCCTTCCATTTGAACCGCGCGCTGCAAGAGAGGCTTCAGTTCAAGAGGACTTTTTTCCCCCGGAGTCTGCTGCGCGAAGCTGAGCAGATCGCTGACGAGTTCGCGAGTGCGCCGTGCCTGCTGGCCGATCTTCTGTGCGTTCGAGAGTTGCTCGCGGCTGAGGCTGCTGCTGGCGGCCATGCGTTCGGAACTGCTCAGGATGGCCGAGAGCGGAAACTCCAGTTCGCCGGCGGCGAGCGCGACCAGTTCTCCGAGCGAAGCCAGCTTGGTTTGTTGGACCACTCTTCCCTGCAGCCGCTGGAGATTGTCGAAGCTCTGGCGCGAATGCTGGAGCAGCTGCAGAAGCCTCTGGTCCAGCAGGTATTGTCTGAGGAAAACGACAAAGGCCAGGATGCCGACACCGCACATGGCCACCGTAAAACGAACCTGGCGCAGATAAGGCTGCGAGTGGCTCAGGAACAGCGCCCAATATCCCATTACGGGGAGAGAGAGCAGGGCGAGTTTTGCCAGTTGAGGAGCGACCGGGCGACTGGCACCAGTGATCGCAGGCGTCATCTGTATATCGCGAAGACAGCGCCGCCCGGCGATGGTGACCCAGAGGAATCCCAGCGCAGCGGCGAGAAACGGGAGGTCATAGATTCCGCCAGTCTTGTAGGAGCCACGCGCGATGGCGCGATTCATGGCTTCCGAAGAGAATGTGTAGAGAACGGTGGCGAAACAAATGTTGCGATAGAGTTCGCGCCACGATCCGGAACTGGTCAAGAATGCCGATGCGGACACCGCAATCAATATCACTCCTTCGACCAGATACAGCAGATCCCAGCGGGGGGTGTACACCGCGCCATTGGTGACGATGTATTCCTCGGGAAAAACGAAGAAGGCGTAGACCACGATCCACCACACCAGCAGGATGAGGACGTTCAACCCGCTGGGCAACATCCCCTCGCGCTCATCGGCTTGATGGGGTCGGATGGCCACGGCCGCCATGATGGGAACAACGTGCAGAAACAACACGACATCCCCGTAAAAGGGATCGGGCAGCGGCTTGCGCACCACCACTTCAAACCACCCCCAACATGCCTGGTTGAAACACCACATGACCATGCCCGCCGTCATAAGGCTCCAAAACAGGCGTGTATGCCCACGGCTGTCGAAGGCGTTTCTGGCGGAGACGATGAAGGCAGCCGTGATCACCAGCAGTGGGATCAGATCTCCCATGGCCACGCGAAAGAAGGGGCTAGGAAACACTGCGGGAGCCAGAGCAAAGGCCAGCAGTAGACCAACTCCGCAGAGGAGCGACGAGATGTGCCTCAGAGACACTACTTTGCATCATATGACCTTCGCCACGAGATGTTTAGATCACGTGCTGGTTACCGGAGGTTACTACGGTAACGTTCGAGGCCGCTATGAGGGCTTGCGGTGCGTTCAGCAGAGCGGCGTTCGCGGTGTGATCGAGGTCACGGTGATCAGTGATCAAATCGGCGGTCGCGCTTCAGGTAGTAACTGCTAGAATTGCTTGTTATGGCTTTTCCCGCTAACCGCCTGCGCCGTTTGCGGCGCACTGAAACCCTGCGTGCCTTGGTCCGCGAGACCCGGCTTACGCCCGAATCTCTGGTGTATCCATTATTCATTTGCCCCGGGAAGGGGATCCGGAAAGAAGTGCGCTCTATGCCCGGAGTCTTCAACCTTTCCGTAGACGAGGCAGTGAAGGAAGTGCGCGAGACACGCGCGCTGGGAGTGTTGTCGATCATTCTGTTCGGGCTGCCGGAGAAAAAGGACGAAGTGGCCACCGGCGCCTGGGCGGAAGATGGCATTGTGCAGAGGGCGGCGCGCGCCATCAAGAGTGAGGTGCGGGACGTTTTGGTGATGGGCGACGTTTGCTTGTGCGAGTACATGTCGCATGGGCATTGCGGCATCGTTAAAGTGAACGACAAAGCCGCACCGCAATCGCTGGGCGCGGCCGCGGCCGCGCCACCGGCTACCGCGGAGTACGAGATCGTGAACGACGCGAGCCTAGAGTTGCTGGCGCGCACCTCGGTTTCGCTGGCGCGGTCGGGTGTGGACATCATCGCGCCATCGGACATGATGGATGGACGGGTCGGGGCGATTCGCGCGGCACTCGACCAGGCTGGCTTCGAAAATACGCCGATTCTTTCCTATGCCGCGAAGTTTGCTTCCGGTTTCTATGGGCCGTTCCGCGAGGCGGCGGATTCAGCACCGCAGTTCGGAGATCGCCGTTCCTACCAGATGGACCCGGCGAACTTTCGCGAGGCGATGCGCGAGATCGAGTTGGACATTGAAGAAGGCGCGGACATGATCATGGTGAAGCCGGCGATGCCGTACCTGGATGTGATTGCCGCGGCCCGCAACCGTTTCGACCTGCCGCTGGCGGCGTATCAGGTATCGGGCGAGTACGCGATGATCGAGGCCGCGGCCCGCAACCAGTGGATCGACCGCCAGCGCGTGATGATGGAATCGCTGATTTGTATCCGCCGCGCGGGGGCGAGCATCATTCTGACTTACTACGCCAAGGAAGCGGCGAAACTGCTGGCCTAGTCCGTCCAGCCAAGTCGTTCTGCGGTTCACCGCCTTGAGGCGAATCGGCACCTCCCCCTCTTTTAACGATGCTAGTGGCACGACTCTTATAAAATCCGCCCAACCTGGAGTGGTTACGTGGCGCGCTACGCAAAGCTCTCGTCGACAGAATTGGTAAGGGTGTGCGCTGACTCGAAAGACGAGAGGGCGTGGGCAGAGTTCATCCGGCGATTTCAGGTGGTGATCGCCGCTGCCGTGCTGAGGACCGCCCGCCACTGGGGCGAACCGTCACGCCCGCAACTGGACGACTTGATCCAGGATACCTACCTCAAGCTCTGCGAAAACGACGGCCGCTTACTGCGGTCGTTCCAGCCGCGCCACGAAGATTCCATTTATGGGTTTTTGAAGGTGGTTGCGGCCAATGTCGTCCACGATCATTTCAAGTCTGCGCTAGCTGCAAAGCGGGGCGCAGGCCAAACCGAAGCGATCACGGAACCAGTCCAAATCGATCCGAAAATGGCCGGCGCCGACAGCTTTAACGCCGTGAGCCAGCGCATTCAGCTCGAGCAGGTCGACAAGGTTCTGAGACAGGTTACGGCGGGGAAGGATCAGGAAAGAAAGCGCACGATTTTTTGGCTTCGCCACCGGCAAGGACTTACCGCCAGTGAGATCGCCGCCATCCCATCGATCCGACTGACCACAGAGGGGGTGGAAAGCGTGCTCCTGCGCCTGGCGGTCATGATTCGTGGTCATGTTATGACTTCAAGCCCTCACCGCGAAGTGAAGGTTTTGAATCGGAAAAATCGTTCTAAGAGATTGGGGAGTTAGTCTTGGAAGAAAATCACAATGGACATATCGGAGATGCGGAGCTGGCGAAACTGCTGGAGGAATCTCGCCAGGGCACGGAAGCCGTGCTGGACGCGGCGGATGTTCACCCTCATCTTGCCGCCTGTCCGACTTGCCGGGAGCAATTTGAAGGGCTGGCGCTGTTGGATCGCCAACTGAAGAGCCTGAGACCGGCTAAGTCTGCACTGCGCCAGGGCGATTGTCTGGACCCGGCGATGTGGCGTGCGATTGCCGGTGGCCTGACACCGCCCGATCGGACGCTTGGCTCCATCGAACATGCCAGCCGCTGTGATCATTGTGGTCCGCTGCTGCGCGGAGCGATCGCCGAATTGACCGATCTGAACAGGGAGATCACTGAGGCGGAGCGGAAGCAGATCGCGACCCTCGAGAGTGCGCGCGCGGAGTGGCAGCAGAGGCTGGCCCAGCGAATCGCCGGGACTCCGCACTCGGGGCCGGATCGGGAATCGACACCGTGGTGGCAGAGGTGGTTGGCCGTACCACGTCTGGCGACGGCGGGAGCAGCTCTTCTAGCCGTGGTTGGCGTGGGATCGTGGGTTGTCGTACATCGTAATGACAATCGCAACCAGCCAGCAGCAGCCGACCGCCTCCTGGCCCACGCTTACACCGAGAAGCGCACCGTGGAACTCAGGATGGCGGGCGCCGGCTATGCGCCTCTGCGCGTGTCGCGCGGACCGACAGCCTCTTTTATCAGCCGTCCGGCGGCGCTGCTAAAAGCGGAAGCGTTGATTGCCAGCCAACTCGAATCCCATCCTTCCGATCCTTCCTGGCTTCAGGCGAAGGCGCAGGCGGACCTGCTGGAAGGCAAGTGCGACGCCGCCGTCGAAGCTTTGCGCCGCGCCCTGGAGTTAGACCCGGCTTCGCCAGCTCTCCTCACCGATCTCGCCACCGCTTACTTCCAGCGCGCCCAGCAGGAAGATCGAAAGGAGGATTTCGGCGCTGCCTACGAGTACCTGAGCCAGGCCTTGAAGCTACGGCCCGACGATCCGGTTGCGCTCTTCAATCGCGCCATCGTCGCGGAACACGAGTTCCTTTATCAACAGGCGCTCGATGACTGGGAGCATTACCTGCGCCTGGATCCGGGCTCACAGTGGAGTGAAGAAGCCCGCAACCGGGCCAACGCCGTGCGGGAGAAGTTGAAAGAGCACGGCAGCAATGCGACGCCGCTGCTATCTCCTGCTCAGCTGGCGGCCATGGCCACCAGCGCCAGCCCCAGCACAAGCCTTGGTGCCGAAGTCGACCCACGTATCGAGGAATATCTGCACCAGGCAGTCCTCTCCTGGTTGCCCCAGGCTTTTCCCGAAGCGAAGGCCGAAGCGGATCCAAGCGTTTCGCAAGCGCTTTTTTTTTTGGCGAGCCTGACCAGCCAGCAACACGGCGACCAGTGGCTGGCTGATCTTCTGCGCGGTTCCTCGGCGCCACATTTTCCGCAAGCGGTAGCCGCGCTGGCCCGCGCCGTCAAAGCAAATGACGCCGGCGAGTATGTTGTCTCCCGCGAACAGGCTGATCTTGCCGAACAATTATTTCGCGCTTCCGGCAACACAGCGGGCGTGCTGCGCGCACAGTTCGAGCAGACTTTCGCGGCGCAGATGACTTCGCGCAGCGAAGCTTGCCGGCAGCAGGCAACCACCGCGTTGACGGGATCGGAGAGATACTCTTACCCCTGGTTGCAGGTTCAGCTTGGATTGGAGAAGGGCGTTTGTTCTTTTCTGATGGGCGATATTGGCACGGAAGGAAAAGCCTCACGTCGCGCCTTGGACCGCGCGCAGCAGGCCGGCTACGGTGCCCCCTATCTGCGGGCCCTGGGCTTTGTTGCTGGGTATACATTCGACGCCGGCGATTCATCCGGTGGCTGGAAACTCGCCTACACAGGATTCGAACGCTACTGGTCGGGGTGGCTTCCTGCCATGCGGGGCTACAATCTGTACACCGAAGTCGCGGGCGCCGCTGAAGCTGCCGGGCAGTCACATTTGCAGGTGGCCATCTGGCGCGAAGCGGTCGCAGTGATTGATTCCGATCCAGATGCTCGATTACGGGCTAGCGCCCACTATCTGGCGGCCAACGCAGCCACCGTTGCCCAGATGCCCCAGGTTGCCGAGCGTCAGTACGCCGAAGCTGCCCGGCTCTACGCCCTCGTACCGCAGGACGACGCCACGCGCAGCGACCGTCTCGAAATCGAGATCAGGACCGCCCAGTTGGAGGCGCGTCAAAATGCGTTCGACGCGGCCCTGGCCCGTTTGACTCGCGTCCAAGATGAGGTCGGGCAATTTTCCGATAATTATCTCGCGCAGCTTTTTTATTCCACATTAGGCGAAGTGCAGCTCCGCAGTCATCATGAAGCGGAGGCCGAGCAGGCTTTCCGGCCCGCGCTGGCCCTGGCGGAGCAAAGCCTTGCGACCCTCAGGTCCGAAGCGGAACGTACGAACTGGAGCAAGAACGCAGCCCCGGCGTATCTCGCACTCATCGAAGCGGAGTTGGCGCAGGGCCGTTCGCAGGATGCGCTCGAGACGTATGAGTGGTACCTGGGAGCGCCCCAGCGCGGGGCTGCAGATTCACGCCCGCACCGATCTCCGACTAATCGGACTAATCCGCCGATGCCGGATCGGTCGTGGCTGGCGTCCCGCCTTCCTCTCCTGGCCAAAGAGACGGTGCTCGCCTATGCCGCACTGCCCGACGGCCTGGCGATCTGGGTCTATGACGACCGCGGTATAAACGCGCGCTGGATTCCGAAACCTACCGAGGGCCTGCAAGAGTTAGCGGAAAGGTTTCACGACCTGTCTTCCGATCCCAGGTCAGAGTTGAGCGCCTTGCGCCGGGACGCTCGCAGCCTGTATGGGGCGCTCATCGCTCCGGTGGAACAACACCTGGCGCCGGGACGTACGCTGGTGATCGAGGCGGAGGGATGGCTGGCCCGCGTGCCCTTCGAAGCGCTGCTTGATTCGAACGATCATTATCTGATCGAACGTGCGCCCATGGTTCATTCGCTGGGTCAGGATTCGCAGGCGCGGCTGCGCAGCGACACCGGCATTTCGGCAGACTTGCCCGTCCTGGTGGCGGCCAGCACCGCTTCCTCGCCGGCGGATGGACTCATTCCTCTCCCCGATGTGGCCGCGGAAGCGGACACCGTCGCCAGCGGCTTTCATTCCGCGCGTGTGCTCAAAGGCGGAGACGCCACCCTCAGCGCTGTCCGGAGCGAACTGCCCGGGGCCGCAGTTTTCCACTTTGCCGGACATTCGCTCGCCACTTCCGAAAGGACGGGATTGATGCTGGAAGGTGGAGATCGACCAGCGAACGTGCCCCGCCTGATGGATGCAACCGTTGTGCGGCAGCTTCGCCTGCAAGGCTTGCAGTTGGCGGTGCTATCGGCCTGCAGCACCGCGTCCGGCAGCGGCGGCTCAAGCGGATTCAACAGCGTTACGGATGCTCTTCTGCGTGCGGGTGTGCCCCACGTGGTCGCGAGCCGGTGGGCAGTGGACTCCGCTGAAACCCGAGGATTCGTACAGGACTTTTATCACAATGCGCTGTCGGGCCAGACCGTTTCCGATGCCATCCGCCTGACCTCACGGAAAATGCTGGCCGACCCGCGCACATCTCATCCCTACTACTGGTCGGCGTTTGCAGCATACGGACGGCCCTAATCCCTCAAAAAGGAGAAACCAATGAAAACGCGCCGCTACTTCACCAGCATTACGGTTGTGCTGGCCAGTGCTGTCCTGGCTACGTTCTTCCTTATTGCGTGTCAACAATCCAAACAACCCGTTCCAGCCGCAGTTGAGGCCAAGGCTGCCAGCGCCGAGAAAGTTTTCGTAGTCTTTGAAGGTCCGTGGGCCATCGTTGCTGACCCAAACGACGCCAACAGCGTCCTGGCTCTCGCGCCGAAGACGAAACTGCACCGCGATCTTTACGTGGCCGCCTCCAATGAATCGACGCTGGCCGCGGGAACTTACGATCTTTCCGTCCCGGCCCATGGTGCCGCTACTTCCGGAACACTCGATCCCAGCTTCGCTCAGGCGAACATCGACGCCACGAGCCTGCAGCACGCGCTCGCTGACAAGTCAGGACGCTACGTCATTCGCCTGCCCAAGCCCGAGGCGTACCTGGCCGCCAAGAGAGTCCGTAGTCGCGTCGGCCCTACCTATCCTCCCGATGCTTCGACGGAGCAGAATTACGCGACCTCCGTCTCGTTCCGCTACAGCGTCAGCACTCTGAACGGATTCTCGTTGGCGGGCACTCCGGATACCGGCGCCTTCAACCCGCTGCTTCTCCAGGTGGACACCCCAACCATTCGCTTTGCAATTGAGCCAGCTCAACTCGACGATCCGAAGGACCGGTGCAGTACACACTCCCGCGAGGCTTTGCGCGATACGGTTAAGTTCCTGGGTTTGAGTTTATATGTAGATTTTCCAGGGGACTCGGCAGGCTGCCACAAGACCGATCCGCAGGTTCCTAGCTCGGCCAAGGCGGAGGCAGGCGGGAGATCTCGGTTGGACCAGCTGGCGGCGCAGTTTTTTGAGGGGCCAGCCGGCTCGCAGACCGCGAGGGTACCCGGCAGGGAGATCTCACCGGGTCATTCAGAAGTCTTCGCAACCATTGACGGGGCAGACCCAATGGCCCACTACCTCACCGCTGCCATGTATTTCTTTCGTGGAACGATGGCTGACTGCAAAGCGCCGATCCTGTTCCTGACGACTACTCCCTGAGGCCTTTCGCTTTTCGGCCTGCAGCCGGTAATGCGCTGATTCGGATCGGGGCAGAAATGAATAATCCATTTCCGCCCCGCCCGTTTTGTGATAAGTACCGCGTACACCTCGCGGAAACCGGATGCTGCCGAGCCTGCCTTTTAGCTTGCCATCGTAGATTTCCTTAACTTCCGGGCTGGCTTATGCAGGTCCAATCAGACTGAGCCGGGCCATGGAATTCTCTCCTGAGTGGTGCGACCTATAATAAACAGATTCGGCGAAGTGCGGTGTAGTCGCGTGAAGCTGGAGTGGCGTGAAACTGGAGTTGCACAAACTGGAGTCGCCCAAGAAAGTCCGCATCATCGGTGCTGGCCTCGCGGGATCGGAAGCGGCGTGGCAGTGTGCGCGCCGGGGCATCGCCGTCGAACTTTTCGAAATGCGGCCCGTGCGCACGACTCCCGCCCACCGGACCGACGACTTCGCGGAACTGGTCTGCTCCAATTCTCTGAAATCCGACAGCGAGAACACCGCGCCCTGGCTGCTGAAGGAAGAGATGCAGCGAGCGGGTTCTCTGCTGCTTGAGATCGCGCGCGAAACCGCGGTGCCCGCCGGGCACGCTCTGGCCGTGGACCGAGCGGAGTTTTCACGAAAGGTGACGAAGGCGATTTCCCGCGAGCCGCTCCTCACGATTCGCCGCGAAGAGGTCACGCAAGTCGAAGCAGGCCAGCTCACGATTATCGCAACCGGTCCGCTGACGTCGGACGCGCTGTCGCGCGAGATTGCGCGCCTGTGCGCAACCGGCCATGGCAACAGCCACCTGTATTTTTACGATTCGATCAGCCCCATTGTTGAGGCCGATTCCATCGATATGAGCAAGGTGTACCTGGCCGCCCGCTACGACAAAGGGTCGGCCGACTACATCAATTGTCCAATGTCGAAAGACGAGTACGACCGGTTCTACGACGCGCTGCTCGCGGCGCAATCGGTTGAGCGGAAGGATTGGGAAAACCTGAATTACTTCGAGAGCTGCCTGCCCCTCGAAGAGATCGCCAGGCGCGGACGCGACACGCTGCGTTTTGGGCCGATGAAGCCGGTCGGACTCAAGGACCCTCGCACCGGCAGGATGCCGTACGCCGTAGTGCAATTGCGGCAGGAAAATCTGCGCGCCGATTCTTACAACCTTGTCGGATTCCAGAATCACTTGAACTTTGGCGAGCAGGCGCGCGTGCTGAGTTTGATTCCGGGACTGGAAAGCGCGCGGTTTCTGCGCTACGGTCAGATTCACCGTAACACCTATATCAACGCGCCGGCGCTGCTGAGCCCGACGCTACAAATGAAGGCGCATCCCGAGGTGCTGTTCGCGGGACAAATCTGCGGAGTCGAAGGTTACGTCGAATCGATTGCGACCGGCCTGATCGCGGGAATGAATGCAGCCGCGCTTGCCATCGGCGGCGAACCGGTGCCTCCACCGCGTGCGACGGCGTTTGGCTCGCTTGTCCACTACATCACGCAGGCGGAAAGCAAGAATTTTCAGCCGGCGAATATCACATTTGACCTCTTGCCGGCGCTCGGAGCCCGCGTGCGCGACCGCAAAGAACGCCACCGTCAGCAGTGTGAGTTGGCCTTGCGCGAGTTCGAGGGATGGTACAGCCGGTGCATCGGGCAAACTGCAGACCCCCCGCTGCGTACGGGATGATAAACTACGGGCTCTTAGCTTTTAGCGAAAGACCAAAAGCTAAGAGCCAAGAGCTAAAAGCCAAGAGCCGCTCTACAATTTCTCGATTGTTTTTTCGGCAGATTCACTTTAGGGTGCTGATGTCAGAGTGAGGTGCGTCCCCGTGCCGGTTTCTGCCGTTGATTGCGTACAGCCCGCCCTGCAGCACGCGCGGGAACAACTCTTCACTCGTTTCCGATTTGGGCAATGGTCGCGCCTGGCGCTGGTCGGAATTCTGGCCGCGGAACTGCACGTCGGCGGATGCAATTTCGGAAACTTCGGGAGCAATTGGCCTCGCGTCCCACACAAAAATCAGGGCGAGTTGCTGCCGTCTTCCGGGCTGCCGTTGGGTTGGCCTCCCATCAATCCCGCACACATTCCCGCGCACATCGGGCAGTTCATCGGATTGATTGTGCTGGGAATCTTCGCCGCCATCGTGTTGGGGTTCGTCTTCCTGTACCTCAACAGCGTGTTCCGGTTCATCCTCTTCGACTCGGTTCTGCGGCGGGAATGTTCGATTGGTGACGGATGGCAAAGATGGCGACGCGCCGGCGGCCGATTCTTTCTGTGGCAGCTTGTGTTCCAGATTGCTGTCTGGATGTTTCTGCTGGTTCTGGTTGGCGTGCCATTGGTTTTGGCTTTAGCTGCGGGGTGGGCGGCAGATCTGCGGCAACACACCGGACGGCTGATTGCCGGAGTGATTCTGCTCGTGTGCCTGTTCGTAGTGTTCGTGCTGGCAGCCGTGGCGGTTCGGGTGCTGGCGAGAGATTTTCTGGTGCCGATTATGGCTCTCGAGGATCTCGATTTCGCCGACGGCTGGCACCGTTTACTGGCAATGATCCGGCAAGAGAAGGGACGATACGCCGTTTACCTGCTGCTCAAATTGGTGCTTTCGATTGCGGCGGGCATCCTTTTCACCATCATCGCGATCATCCCCGTCCTGTTCGTCTTCGTCCCTGCTGCCGTTGCTGTGATGGCCGGTCGCGCCGCGGGACTGGGATGGAGCGTGACCACCATCAGTCTGGCAATCATCTTCGGAACCTTGCTCCTGCTCCTCTTGATTTGCCTGATCGCGCTGGTATGCGTGCCGGCTACCGTTTTCTTCCCGGCGTACGCGATGTATTTTTTCGCCGCTCGATATCCGAATCTCGACGTCCTGCTGAATCCAGCCCCTGCGCCTCCGATTCCGGAATTGCCTCCCGTCCCGGAGTCTCCACCGCCGTTCGAAGCGCCTCCGCTGCCGCCGTCGGCGGAGCCCATCGGCTAGGCTTGCTAGTGGAGAGCCGGGCGTCCACGCCCGGCCGGACGGGCGAGATGCCCGTCAGTCCCTCGTATAACTCACCCCCAGTCGCCACCAGAAACTACTAACTAGCGACCGCAGTTCCGTGGAACTCTCCGCGTCATCCGGGTGTCCAATGATTCAGACACGCGCGTGCCTGAGAGGAAAAATTCCAAATGGCATTCTCGACGGCAGGCGGTGGTCCGTCTCGTCCACAGATGAACGTCACTCCCTTGATTGACGTTCTGCTGGTGCTCATCATCGTTTTCATGGTGGTTGTGATCGAGCAGCGGCCAACTGGTTTACAGACAGAGCTTCCACAGCCCAATCCAACAGGCAACACGATCCCGCCGCCGCAGGCGACGATTGTGATTCAGATCCATCACGCCAAGCCGGGAGCGGAACATCCGCAGGTGATGGTGAATGAAGAGTCGGTGGAATGGGATCGCTGGCGCGAACGGCTGCGGGATATTTTCGCCATTCGCGTCGAGCGGATCGCCTACGTCGAAGCCGATGACGACATCGATTTCCAGGACGTAGCGGACGTAATTGCAATTGCCCGGATTGCTGGGGTCGACCGCGTAGGCCTGCTGACCGAGGACGGGAAGCATGTTCCGATGGCGGGGTAGATGCCGTCTCATAAATCACCGGAGTGATCCGTTTGATTGTGGGTCGTATAAACTCGATCCAAGCCGGCGCTAATGAAGACGGGAGCAGTGGATTTTGATCGCGAAATTGACGCATCCCTGTTGCCTGCGCATCTTGCTGGCTGTCTGCGGAGTGTTGACGCAGATGCGGTTCAGGTGAGGGATAACCGCGTTACGTTCAGAGGAGGCATCTTCCGCTTTGTGACCAACTGGAATGTTCTCGCGGCGTTCGGGTTCGGCGACCTCACGGTCGATTCCGCGACCTGCAAGGTCCGCTACTGTTTGAGTTACCGGCAGCTCGTCATTTTCACCGTAATCATGGCCGGCGTCACCGCGGCGACCATATTAATCCTCGGTAGTCTCCATGGGATGTCACAGTCCATGCTGACAGTGCTTCCCTTGGGCTTCGTTGTAGTTTTCGTCAACCTCGCTCTCCGGACCTACGACTTCAAACGCTTTCTTCGTCGCTCCATCGACACCGCCCCGCACGTAAGCCGATGACTTATGTAGCATGTGCTAGTCCCGCGCCCGGTTCTTGATCCAAATGGGCGAACCGATGAAACCGAACGCATGGCGGATCTGGTTTTCGAGAAATCGCTGATAGGAAAAGTGCAGCTTCACGGCGCGGTCGGTAAAGAGCACGAACGTCGGCGGCGCCACTCCCGCCTGCGTCATGTAGTAAATTTTCACGCGCTTGCTAACCGGAACGGAGGCGCGGTCAAAGTCAACTGTCTTCAGGAAACGATTCATCTCGCCGGTCGTGATGCGCTTGCGGCGCTCGGCGGCCACCTTCTCGATCAGCGGAAGAATTTTTTCCGTTCCCTTGCCGGTGTGCGCGGAGAGAAAGAGCACCGGAGCGTAGCTCAGGAATTTGAGCCCGTAGCGCAGGCGCTCTTCGTAGAGAGCACGATCGTGGGGGCGCTTGGCATCCTGAATACGCGCCGTCTTCGACTGGCTGATGGCGCGCTTCTCGCCGCTCGCCACCAGGTCCCACTTATTGACCAGGATAATCACCGAGCGTCCGCTCTCGTGGGCATAGCCCGCGATGTTAGCGTCAAGCCCGCTGGCGCCTTCGGTGGCGTCCACCATGAAGAGCACGATGTCGGCGTCTTCAATGTTTTTGCGCGCCATGACTACCGAAAGCTTCTCGGCCATCAGCCGCGTCTTGCCTTTGCGGCGAATGCCGGCGGTATCGATGAAGCGAATCTTGCGGCCTTTGTACTGGATGACTTCGTCGATGGAATCCCGCGTAGTGCCAGGGATGGGCGAGACGATGGCGCGCGACGTTCCCGTGAGTTGATTCAGCAGCGTGGATTTGCCGACGTTGGGGTGGCCGATGATGGCTACCTTGATTTCATGCGGCTCCTCCGAAGTTTCCTCTGTGCTTTCCCCTGTGACCTCAGTGCCTGCCCTGAGCGCAGCCGAAGGGTCCTCCGTGGTTGCTTTTGCACTCGCGGGCAGCACCTTAACGATGGCGTCAAGCAGATCGTCGATGCCGCGTCCATGCTCAGCCGAGATCGGAAACATATTCCGCATTCCGAGCACATGAAATTCGTCGAGCAATCCATCCTGCTTGTCCGAGTCCATCTTGTTGACCGCCATAAAGAGTGGCTTGCCGGTGCGCGCCAGCAGTCTCGCCAGTTCGCGATCGGGCCCGGCGATCTCGGTCCGAGCATCGACAACCATAACGATGGCCGCCGCCTCTTCAAACGCGACTCTAGCTTGACGAAAAATTTCCGCCGGTATGAAATCTTTGTCATCGGGAACGATGCCGCCAGTGTCCACGACTCGAAACTCGTGCCCGAGCCATTCGGCCTCGCCATAGAGGCGGTCGCGGGTGATGCCAGGCTCGTCTCCGACGATGGCGCGTCGCGATCCGGTCAGATGATTGAACAGCGTCGATTTACCGACATTAGGTCGTCCGACGATGGCGACCAGTGGGGATGATTTTTTCTTGCTCAAAGTGGTGGATGAGTTACGAGGTCCATCCCGCTATTATAGAGACTCCGTGCCTTCCTCATCCCATCCCGTGTCCCCGGCGGCGGGGTTTCCGCTCTATCAGTTCTTCGCGCCGGGAGGCCTGCTCTCGAAAAAGCACCCTGCCTATGAGTTTCGCCGAGGGCAATTGCAGATGTCGCAGGCAGTGGAAGAGGCGCTAGAAGAAAAGCGTCACCTGATTGTCGAGGCCGGCACGGGCACCGGCAAGACGCTGGCGTATCTGCTGCCAGTGATCCGCTCGGGCAAGCGAGTCATCATCTCCACCGGCACGAAGAATCTGCAGGAGCAGCTCTTCTTTAAAGATGTCCCCGCGCTGGAGCGGGCTCTGTTCCCTGAAGGCGATCGCAAACTGAGCGTCTGCTACATGAAGGGGCGCAACAACTATCTCTGCCGCAAGAGGCTTTTCGATCTCACCGATCAGCCGGTGCTCAGCGGCCTGGAAGAGATCGAGCACTATCGCGCCATCGCCGCGTGGGAGAAAACGACGCAGACCGGCGATCGCGCGGAACTCGCGGAACTGCCCGAGGCCAGCGCCCTCTGGTACAAGCTCGACGCCCGGGCCGATACCTGTCTCGGCCAGAAATGCAAGGAATGGGAACGTTGCTTCATCACCGAGATGCGGCGGCGCGCGGCCGAGAGCGACATCATCATCGTCAACCACCATCTGTTTTTTGCCGACCTTTCCATCAAGCTCGAAGCCGATGGCGCGCCCGACGCCGGAGTCCTGCCCGAGTGCGGATCCGTTATCTTCGACGAAGCGCACGAACTTGAAGAAATCGCCGGCAACTACTTTGGGATTTCGGTCAGCAACCTGCGGATGGATGAGCTGACGCGCGACGTCGAACACTTACTGCAGCGCGAGAAACTCTACACGCCACAGATATCGGGAGCGATTCAGTCGGTGCGGGAACGCTCGCAACTATTTTTTTCGCTCCTGCCTGCGAACGAAGGGCGGTTTGCCTTCGACTCTCGCCGCGAGTTCCTGGAGGAAAACGGCGAAGAATTTCTCGCTCTCAATCAATCGCTGTACCGGCTGGGCGCGGAGCTGGAGCAACTTCCGCAGAAGCCGGAAGAAGTCTTCACTCTGACGCGTCGAGCGCAGCAATTGCAGGTGCAACTTCGCTTCGTGATGGAAAGCGAGGATCCGAACACGGTCTTCTGGATCGAGCGGCGAGGATTCCGTGGAGCGCCGGGCGCCCTCGCCCGGCAGAAATCATCGGAAGAAAAACGCGCGGGCGCCCGCACCAATATTTTTCTGCAGGCCACTCCGATCGAGGTCGGTCAGATCCTGCGCGAGTGCCTGTGGTCGAAGCTGGAGACGTCGGTGCTGACCTCGGCAACCCTCGCCGTCGGCGGTGGTTTCGACTACATAAGGCAGCGGCTTGGGCTCGACCACGCGCGCGAATTAATTGTCGCTTCGCACTTCGATTACGAAAGCCAGGCGATCCTCTACGTCCCGCCCGATCTGCCCGATCCGCGCACGCCGCAATTCGCCGCCGAGGCTGCCGGCATTGTCCGGCGGTTGCTCGAGATTACCCGCGGACGCGCGTTCGTGCTCTTCACCAGCTACGCGCAGATGAACGAAATCTTCGAACGGCTGCTCGGCCAGTTGAAATTTTCCATGCTCAAGCAGGGCGACGCTCCGAAATCGGCGCTGCTCGAGGAGTTCCGGGTCACGCCCAACGCTGTGCTGTTTGGAACGTCGTCGTTCTGGCAGGGCGTGGACGTGCAAGGCCAACAGTTGAGCTGCGTGATTATCGATCGCTTGCCGTTTGCCGTCCCGAGCGATCCGGTGGTGGCGGCTCGGGTGAAGGCCATCGACGCCGGCGGCGGCAACGCCTTCTTCGAATACCAGGTGCCGAGCGCGGTCATTACGCTGAAGCAGGGGTTTGGGAGATTGATCCGATCGTTGCACGATCGTGGTTTGCTGGCTCTGCTCGACAACCGGATTTTGAAGAAGCAGTACGGGCGGGTGTTTGTGGAGAGTCTGCCGAACTACGCCAAGACCACGGACATAAAGAAAGTAGAGGAGTTTTTTGGGGCGGATGTCGGGTGATTTCTTGATGGAGCGCCGGGCGTCCCCGCCCGGCAGGATCCTTCGACTGCGCTCAGGACAGGCTCACGAGACGCCGTCCCCCCATCGCGAACCAAAAGCTATTCGGATGCTACTGCTTCTTTGTCGACAACGACCTTCAAGTGCGTGGTCACGTCCCGGTGCAGCTTGATGGGGACAGTGAACTCGCCGACGGTCTTGAGCGGTTCGTGCAACTGGATCTTCCGGCGATCGATGTGGAAACTCTTCTTCTCAAGGGCGTCGGCAATGTCGCCAGCCGTGACCGATCCGAACAACTGGTCGGCTTCGCCTGACTTGCGCAGGAACTTCACCTCGAGCCCGTCAAACTGCTTCGCGAGAGCCTCGGCTTCCGTCTTTTCCTTGGCGGAGCGGCGCACCGAGGCCGCCTTCATCTGCTCGATGACAGTCTTATTGGCGGCGGTGGCCTCAATCGCCAGTTTCTTGGGCAGCAGAAAATTCCGCCCGTATCCCTCGGCGACTTTCACCACCTCACCGCGGTTGCCCAGCTTGGGCACGTCTTCTTTCAGGATGACTTCCATGAATGACTCCGTTTCGTAAGTAACCCGTCGTTAGTCGCTTGTCGTTGGTCGGTTGCAAATTTCTCGAACAGTCAACAAACTCTCCTGATGCCGCTGACTGCGAACGACTAACGACCAACGACGATCTTTACTGCGCGCGTCCAGCGAACGGCAGCAGGGCGATATTGCGCGCCTGTTTGATGGCCCGCGACAGACGGCGCTGGTGCGGCGTGCACACCCCGGTCAGGCGTCGCGGAGTGATCTTGCCGCTTTCCGCCACGAACTGCGCCAGCAGACGCACATCTTTGTAATTGACCGCTTCGATCTTCTCGACGCAGAACTTGCAAACCTTTTTGCGCCGGAAGAACTTACGGCCGCCTTCGCGGGGACCACCGGGGCCTCCGCCGGGCCGCGGACCACGCGGCCCGCTGCGCTCGGGGCGGTCGCCACCACTACGCTCCGGACGACTTTCGCCGCCGCTCGATCCCGCAGACGCGGTCGGTACCTTCGTTTCTTCTGCCATAATGCTCCTGCTTTCTAAGAATTCGGTTTGGGGAAGGGCACGGCTTCAGCCGTGCCGCAAAGCGCCCGAAGAAATCCGGGCTTCAGCCCCTGAGGTCGAGCGCTTCGGACGTCCGTTGACCCCAAGTTCCAACTAAACTGGCGCTGAGGCCGTTGCTTCCGTTCCCGCTTCCGGCGTTACCGGTGTTGCCGGTGTTACCGGACCGGCGACTGCGGCCGGCGCTGCGCTGGCTTTCTTTTTCGAGTCGCGGATCTTTTTGATCTTGTCGAGACGCTTCAGTTCTTCGTCTGTGCGCACGGTGAGGAACTTGATCACCGGCTCGGTCACGCGCAGGCGGCGTTCGACTTCATGCACGATGGCGCCGGTGGCTTCAATCATCATCAGTACAAAGATGCCATCGTTGAACTTGCCTACCCGGTACGCAAGACGGCGCTTGCCCCAGACCTCGCTCTTGGCCGTTCCGCCCGCCGAGGTCACCGAAGACTCGAGCGTCGAAATCAGCTTGTTCAGATCCTCGTCCACCATGTCGGGCCGGACGATGAACATCAATTCATAGTTACGATTCATTCGTTATCTCCAAAACTCTCTTTGAATCCCGTGTTCGGGGCTTCGCCCCGTCAGAACCTCGCCTCCGCACAAGCACTATTGCGGCTCTTCACCCGCTTCGTTCTTGCGATTGAATCGGTTCATCGCCGCCGCCGGTCCCTCTTTCAAAATCACCTCAACCGCCTGCACTGCCGTGTCGAGGAGTTCGTCCACAACTTTTTCCTGCGCTTTGCGGAACGGCGTCAGCACATATTTCACGCCGTCCACGACTTTGCGGTCGGGCGCAATTCCCAGCCGAATCCGCAACACTTCGTCAGTACCCAAGGCGTCGAGAATGGATTCCATCCCGTTGTGCCCCGCCGAACTTCCCCGCTGCCGGATGCGAATCGCGCCCAGCGGCAGGTCGAGTTCGTCGTAAATCACAATCAGGTCCCGCTCCACATCGACCTGATGTTCCGCCACCAGTTCCCGCACCGAAAGCCCACTCAGGTTCATGTAGGTTTCCGGTTTGGCCAGGACCGCCGGCTCACCGGCAATCGTTGCCCGCGCAGTCAGCGCGCGGCACTGGCGATTCCTGATTTCGATCCCAAGCCCGTTGGCGATTCGATCGATCGTCAAAAACCCGAGATTGTGCCACGTGAACTGGTACTCGATTCCAGGATTGCCCAAACCGACGATCAGTTTCACGCAAGTTAGCTCTTAGCTGTTGGCCTTTAGCTCGTGTGCTGACGGGGCAGAGCCCCGCCTCCACACAAGCTCTATTTTTTCTCTTTCTTCTCGGCCTTCTCGGCCTTTTCCGCCTTCTCGGGCTTGGCTTTGGCCTTGACATCGCCCTCAGCCTCGACTTCGCCCTCGGTTTCCTGCTTGCCCTTCTTAATGACTTCGGGTTCAGCCGGAGCTGCCGCCGCTTCCGCCACCGCTTCCGGAGCCGCAACCACTTCTTCCTTCACCGAGGTCATGTGCGCGATCATCTGGTTCTCGTCGGTCAGAAACTTTAGCTTTTCGCTATGCGGCAGGTCTTTCACGCGCACTTCGACGCCGAAAACAAGGTGGCTGATGTCCAGTTCGATGGACTTCGGAATATCCGCCGGAAGACACTCAATCTCGATCTCCCGCAGCAATTGCTCGAGGATGCCGCCCTGCGTCTTCACGCCCTCGGCCTCGCCTTTGAGCACGACCGGAACCGTGACCGTCAGCTTCTTGTCCATGGCGATGCGCTGCAGGTCCACGTGAAGCAGGGTTCCCTTGATCGGTTCGAACTGCCAGTCCACGATCATGGCCTTCACGCGATCGCTGTCGAGCGCCAGGTCGAAAATCGTGTTGTGCCCGCTCTCCGACCGCAGGATGCGCAGGACCTGCCGTGGATCGACCGCGACCGCAGCCGCGTCTTTGCCCGCGCCGTATACCACGGCTGGAATTCTTCCGCCGGCGCGCACGCGCCGGGCGGCGTTTTTGCTGCCTGGTTCGCGCTTCTGCGCTTCCAGAATGCTGATATCCGTTGCCGTCGTCATAATTCCGTTTCCGTCCTTCGTTGATCCACCCTGGATTGATCCACCCTAGATTGACCCAAAATCAGATAAAAAGTTTGCTGACCGAAGTTTCTTCGTGGATGGACTGAATCGCCCGTCCAATCAGCCCCGCGATCGAAAGCACCTTGATCTTGGGGACTTGCTTTGCCGCTTCGGACAGCGGAATGGTATTGGTCACCACCACCTCGGTGATCGGAGAGTTCAGCAGATTTTCCGCCGCCGCCCCTGAAAGTACCGGGTGTGAACAGCAGGCATACACGGTGCTCGCGCCATTCTCAAGCAGCGCTTGCGCCACCTTCACCAGCGTTCCCGCCGTGTCGATGAGGTCGTCAATGATGAGACAGGTGCGGCCATTGACTTCGCCGATCACGTTCATCACTTCCGCCACGTTCATCTCGACCCGCCGTTTATCCACGATGGCCAGCGCCGCGCCCATCTTCTTCGCGAAGAAGCGCGCGCGTTCCACGCCACCCGCGTCCGGCGAAACCACCGTCAGATCCGGCAGATTCAGTTTCTTGAAGTAATCCACCAATACCGGCGAAGCGAACAGGTGGTCCACCGGAATGTTAAAAAATCCCTGCAACTGTGGCGCGTGCAAGTCCACCACCAGCGCGCGATCCGCGCCTGCGGTGGTCAGCAGGTCGGCCACCAGCTTCGACGAAATCGGCACCCGCGGCTTGTCTTTGCGATCCTGGCGCGCGTAGCCGTAGTACGGAATCACGGCCGTGATGCGCCGCGCCGAAGCCCGCTTGAGCGCGTCCATCATCAACAACAGTTCCATCAGGTGCATGTCCACCGGATGGCAGGTGGGCTGCATCACGAACACGTCGGCCCCGCGCACGTTCTCCTGGATCTGCACGTAAGCCTCGCCGTCGGCAAACCGCGTAACCAGAGCCTGTCCGCGCGTCAGACCAAGAAAGTTGCAGACCTCATCGCAGAGCGCCTCGTTGGCGGTTCCGCAAAAGACCTTGAATCTGTCGTCGACCCGGGCGCGCTGCGGTTTGCGTTCCGTTTTTTCGTCCGTGATCGGCTTTTTTTCCGCGGTCGTTTTATCGGCGGTCGTCTTTTCGGCAGTCGTCGCAACTGTGGCCATAGTTTCAGTTCTCAGTTCCCGGTTTTCAGTCCTCAGTTTTGGGGCTCCAGTTATCTCGACTGAGAACTGAGAACTGGCAACTGAGAACTGGTTTTCTGGCTGGGCCGCTAGGATTCGAACCTAGACAAAGTGCTCCAAAGGCACTTGACCTACCATTAGTCGACGGCCCAGTGAAACGATCTGACTGGCGGATTGCACTTCAATTGTCGTTCAACTGTCGTCGTTTAACAATGACGTTCGACAATCGAAAATCAACCATCAAGAATTCTTTCCCAATACTTCTGGCGCGTCAACGTACTGGTCGCTACCGCCTTCAGCCCCTGCTTTCGCAGACGGCTTGCCGCCTTCGCGGCGTCGGCTGGCGACCGGAACAGCCCGTACAGGGTTGACCCTGACCCGGAGAGCGAAGCGTATCGCGACCCCGCGCGCTCCAGCGCACCTTTTATGTCTCGCAATTCGGGATATTGAGGAAAGACGACTTTCTCGAAGTCGTTTTCAATCCCGGTACGGACAAGGTCGGAAAGCTTGTTCCCGGCCCGGCTCCCGCCTTTTGCGGAAGCACCGGTGTTGGGTGAACCACTCAGCCACGCCGACAGCGCGCAGCCAACCTCAAACAGTCTATCGGACGCCCCCGCCCGCGTCAATTGATCTCGCGTAGGGACGGCCGCCCCCGCCCGTCCAGCCGAGCGAAGCTCGGCCCCCCTCGCCACCAGCGCATCCCAATCGGCAAACGCCTGAGCGGTCGAGACCCCAACCTCAGGCGTCACAACGACCATCGCCATCGCAGGTAGATCGGGCAGAGGATAAACCTCCTCGCCGTGACCCGCTCCGAGCGTCGTTCCGCCCACCAGAAACAACGGCAAGTCAGAGCCAACTTCAGCGGCAATGCGCAGGCGTGCCGCGGCGGGCAATGTTTTTTTGAGCGCCCGCGTCTTTTTCAGCGCAAGCTCAAGCGCGAGCATGGTTGCCACCGCATTCGAAGATGCCGCGCCCAACCCTCCCTGCACCGGCAGACGCTTCTCGATTTCGATGCAGACTCTGCGCTGGGCGCCGAGTTCGGTCATTACTCGCTCGGCGATGCGATAGCAGGTGTTCGACGAATCCAGCGGAACCCGCGGGTCTTTATTTCTGCACAGGATTTCAATTCCGCTGCCCCGCCCCGAGTTTCGTTCAATGCTTACCCGGATCACGTCATGCAGCGCGATCGTCTGGTACACCGTGCGCAGATCGTGATATCCGTCCGCGCGCGCGGCGCCGATGTAGAGCCCGAGATTGATCTTCGCAAAAGAACGAACCGCGACTGTCATAATTAAGAAATCGCAGGAAGGGGAATTGTAAGCGATTTGCCTTCGGCCAATCATTGTACGTACAATGTTCCACGTGGAACATGGCAAATTTGTACGTACATATTCAGAGGCAGCGGGAGTAATCGAAGGCGAACAAAATACGAAACCGCGCGGGCTCGCTCAGATCTGTTGTGACCGGTAGTCATACTTTATGCCTTTGCCAACCTTCCAAATCATTGATAATGCTAGGGTCGCTGTGTGGTAAAAGGGGCACATGCGTATAATATATACACTGTAATGTTTACACACAACATTATTTTGGCGATGGGGCACGGCTGGGTGTCCCCGGGGGGTAAAATCCACCAACCCCATAGTGCGATCAGACTGCCTCCCACCCTTGGCAAAAAGCGCGAAGGATGGGGCACCCCCGCGCTAGATGTGCCAGCGGGATCAAAGGTCTGGGCCACCCGCCGCTGGCCCGCTTCGGCAGGCCGAGCAGACTTGTAAATAACGTGTAGAATCGCTTGGCGGCCAGGGAATGTTCATGTCCATTGTCGAGTACACGCCCAAACTTTTCGGGGATGTCAGTGAAATGGTTTCACGAGTTCCCGGTCCCATGAATCTGGCTCACCGCCCCTTTGTGGACTATTACTATGCCACCGGCAAATGGTCCAAGCTCTACCTGTATTACTCGGATTCCGGTAAAGTAATCGCTTGCCTGGGACGCGAACTTGCCCGGTTCGAATACGATTCCCGCGAACTCATGATTCGAATCGCTTCCAACTGGTACTCCCTGCAGCGGGGAGTGGGAGGCGAGCTTTACCAATACGCCGCACAATCTAATCCTGACAGCATCGGGCTGATGTGCACCGGCAGCCAGGACACCCTCGCCATCCTCCGTCACCATAAGTGGATCTTTATGCCGGGGATTCGTGGCTATTTCCTGAACAACCGTTACCCCTTATATTCCGGAGAGACGAGGTGGCAGAGCGCAGCCAAGTCGTTCCTCCGGCGCGTGGCAGGAAGAAGAATCTCACGTTTCGCGCCGCGCATCCCCTCCCAGGTTTCCGCTGAGATCACCGTTTGTGAGGAAGATTCCTATACGTCGGACTTGCTCCCCTCCCGGTCTCCGTTTCTGTTCCGATTCGCGCCGACCGCCGAATACTTGAACTGGCGCTACAATCTCTCCCTTCCCTTTATCCGTTACCGGTTGTTTCGCGTGATCGCCCGAGGCGCGACGGCCGGCTACGTCATCCTCAGCGATTCGCCGGAGAAAATTATCGTCGCTCAGTGTGATGGCGAGGACGTCTCGGCTCTTGCCTACGGTGTCTTGCTGAGCATTCTCGAGGTGGGCCGCAAGGATACGCAGCCTCGTACAGTTTTCCTGAGTTGCTCTCATTCGGAAATGAAGAATATTTTCCAGGCATTCGGCTTCCGAGAACAACGAGGCGGCGATCTCCCGTTCGCTTTTCGCACGCATCCTCCGCAAGTGGATCTCTCCTTGGGCACTTCCAACTGGCTCGTCAACTTTGATTGGGGGGACAACGGAGTGCGTCAGCCGTTTCGTGACCGGGCAGTAGCAGCTTCGTAGGACGTTCCCAAAGAGCCGATCCCGAAGAACTTACAAAAGGGATTTAATGCGGGGTGCCCCACCTTTCGCGGCGGGTGGCCCAGGCCTTTGATCTCAGCTGGAGTAACTAACACTGGGGGTGGCCCATTCTTCGCGCACTTTGCGAAGGGTGGGTGCGGAAATGTCCGCACAGCGGGACGAACGGGACCTGCTTTTTTCATCACATTTTTCTTGTACGGTCATCACAGACTCCCAACCGCAACCCTGCGAAAATTCTTCGAGAGTGCAGCCTCGAGAAGTGTGCCCGTCTCCCAAGACGGGCCTCGAGGCCGTCAGGCGGCAAGCGCTAGTAGCTCTTTGATAACTGAAGACAACTGAATTTGAGGCAGTGAGCGGGTGTCAGCAGGACGCCAAAACTCTGCATTTTGGTAGATTTGAGCTCCAAGTCGAGCTAACTCGTTATTTCGGAATATTTTGAAAATAAGTCCTTTGCGCCCTAGATTTTGGCGGGACAACTCCCCCTAACCCTATGATTCCAGTAGCGGGGGGGTAGGGGGGGTAGTGGTAAACACGGGTTAATATCTTAAGAGTAAACAGCCCACGTACTGCTTCTCTTGCCACGCGCACCGCCCACTGCTACCGAGCTTCGGTAGCTGATGGCTGATGCCTGATGGCTTTCTTGTTACACTTTCAACTCATGCCCGTCGTCACCTATCTCGAAGCCATCCGCCAGGGAATCTGGGAGGAGATGGAGCGCGACCCTACTGTCTTTTGCCTGGGCGAGGACATCGGCATCTACGGCGGCGCTTTCAAAGTCACCGACGGCCTCATCGACCGCTTCGGCCCCGAGCGCGTCATTGATACGCCGATTGCGGAGTCGGCCATTATCGGCGCGGCTTTCGGCGCTGCTCTTACCGGATTGCGCCCCGTGGCCGAGTTCCAGTTCATGGACTTCATCGGCTGCGCCTTCAATCAGATTGTCAACATGGCCGCGAAGGCGCATTACCGTTGGGGAGCACCGGCTCCGTTGGTGCTGCGCGGTCCGAGCGGCGGGAATGTGCATGGCGGGCCATTCCACTCGCAGAATCCGGAAATGTGGTTCGTGCACGCGCCCGGGCTGAAAGTTGTTTGCCCGGCGACGGCCTACGACGCCAAGGGACTCATCAAGGCGGCGATCCGCGACCACAACCCGGTGATCTTTTTCGAGCACAAGTATCTCTACCGGAGAATCAAAGAAGAAATTCCAGGCTCCGAAGTTGATTACATCGTTCCGCTCGGCAAGGCGCGAGTCGCGCGCGAGGGCCGTCATCTCAGCGTGATCACCTACGCCGCCATGCTGTATGTTGCGCTCGAAGCCGCGGAAATCCTGCGCAAAGAAGGAATCGAAATCGAAATCCTCGATCTGCGTACAGTCTCGCCGCTCGATCGCGCGGCGATTGTCGCCACGGTGAAGAAGACGAATAAAGTTATCATTCTGCACGAACACGCCCGCACCGGAGGGCTGGCCGGAGAAATTTCCGCGATCATTAACGAAGAAGCGTTCGACGATCTCGATGGTCCCATTGTCCGGCTGACGTCTCTCGACACGCCGGTTCCGTTTTCTCCGCCGCAGGAGGAGTTTTTCCTGCCGAAAGTGTCCGATCTGGTGCGTGAGGCTCGCCGGCTGCACGCTTACTAGCTCTGCAAGGAGTATGGGAATGACGATTGGCCGCAAGCTTTTCTGCCACGTGACCCTAATCGCCGCTTTGGCTTGTTCCATTTTTGTCTTCGCAAAACCTAAGGACAAAGACAAAGAGGACAACTCTGAAGTCAAATTCACCGCGCGCACGGAACTGGTGCTGATCCCCACGCTGGTGACCGACAAGTCGGGCAATCACATCACCGGACTCAAGAAAGAAGACTTCACGGTATTGGAAAACGGCGCCGAACAAAAGGTCGCCACGTTCGAGGAAATCACCAGCGACGCCCTTCGTTATTCGCGTCCTAGAAACCCGAATGAATTCAGCAATTCCGTGGCAGGCCCAGCATCCAACCGGCGCATCACGCTCATGGTGCTCGACCTGCTGAACACGCGCTTTATGGATCAGGCGTATGCGCGGCAGGATTTGCTCAAGTATCTAACGCAATCGGTGGATCAGCGCGAGCCGACCGCCCTCTACACCCTCACTCGCAGCGGCATTCACGTCATTCATGACTTCACCACCGACCCTCGCGTCCTGGTCGCCGCGCTGCATAAGGTGAAAGGGGATTCGTTCCAGATGGTCGATAGCGAGGAAACCGTGGAAGGCGTAACCGGAACCGCGAGCCCGGACGGCAGCGCTGGGGTCGATCCAGGTACGGTGCAGACCGAAGCCCAAAAGATCCAGACGATGATGGAAGACCAGGAACTGAATTTCCAGTCGTTCCAGCAACGCCTGGCCATCACCTATACCTTGCAGGCGATGCAACAGGTAGCGCAGGCGCTGGCGGGGTTCCCGGGGCGCAAATCATTGATCTGGGCGAGCGGCGGATTCCCGTTCAGCGTGAGCGACAACACCATGCAGCTCGCGCCCGCCGGCCGGGACTCTCTCACCGATGTGCTGCCCATGTACGAACACACCTGGCAACTGCTGAACGACGCGCAGATCTCACTTTATCCGGTAGACGTCAAAGGACTGCAAGTGGTGACTATGCCCAGCGCCTCCGTGCGCAACCCGGGGAAAAACTATGGGCGCAATATGAGCTGGCGAAATTTGGATACGCAGGCTACTCTCCAGACCTTTGCCTCCATGACCGGAGGCCGCGCCTATTACAACTCCAACGACCTGGCGAAGGGCTTTCGCGATGCGGTAAACGATTCCGCCGAATATTACATGCTGGGCTACTATCTCGATCGCTCGAAGACCAAGTCTGGCTGGCGCAAGCTGGCGGTGAAAGTAAAGCGCGATCACGTGGACGTCCGCGCGCGCAGCGGCTTCTTTGTGACCAATGCCACCGTCGATCCCGAGAACAGCCGCAACAACGATATTTCGTCGGCGTTGCAGTCGCCGCTCGATTACACATCGCTTGCGCTGGTGGCGCGCTGGGACAAGATCGAACCTGGCAAGGAGCCGGGCAAAAAGCACGTGAATTATATGATGCGCCTGGCGCCAGATGCTGCGCTGGTCAACGATGCCGACGACAATCATGTTGTGCTGGAGTTCATGGCGATGGCGAAGACTCCCGAAGGCAAACCGATCGATCATCCCATGGGCCAGAAAGTGGACGCTCATCTGACCGCGGAGAAGTTGGCGTCGATTCGCCAGATCGGCCTCGCCTACAGAGGCGCCCTGGATCTTGCCCCCGGGGAATACACAGTTCGTTTCGTTATCCGTGACAACCTTAGCGGACGCGTCGGCTCGGTTGACGCGCCCTTGAAGGTAGAATGAAAAAGAGTGGCTGCGTGGCTGCAGTTCGCCCGTGAACTCTACTGTGAACTGAGGCTCTCTGACATGCGCAACTTCATTCTGGGGATTGTCATCGCCATTCTGGTTCTGTTGATTGGCAGCCTTGGCCTTGCCTTGCTCGGCTTTTTGCCGACTCGAGCCAACAGCGCTCCCCCGAAGATGGAACGCCACCTCGCCATGAGCGCGCTCGACAATTCGGTGGAGCGCCATGCTCCGCGCGTGAACAACCCTGTGCCGCCCAGCGACGAGAATTTGATCGAGGGCTTGAAGATTTACACCATGAATTGCGCGGGTTGTCATGGCGGGATCGACGGCCAGCCCGCGGCATTGGGGAAATCGTTCTATCCACCGGCTCCGAGCCTCATCCTTCACCCACCCGATGACGCGGAATGGCATGTCTTCTATGTGATTCGCACCGGCGTCCGCTACACCGGCATGCCCGCCTGGGACAAGACGCTGACTGAGCCTGATATCTGGAAGGTCACGGCGTTCCTCGCCCGCATAGACAAACTGCCGTCCGCCGTGCAGGACTATTGGAAGAAAACGAGCGGCGTGAGCCCTCCAACCGGCGGGCAGGAAGGACACGACCACAAGTAGTGGAGGGACGGGCGTCTCGCCCGTCCGCCGGGCGGGGACGCCCGGCTCTCCACCGGCAAACTTTTCGAGTCGCGCCGGCTTCACTACCCCGGCGGATAGCTGAAATTGATGGTGATCACGGTTTGAGTTGCGGCAGCGTGGCCGTTGAGATTGTAGGGTTGGAACTGCCACTGCTTGACTGCGGCAATCGCCGCCCGGCATAGAACAAAATTTCCGCGAACAATTTTCAGATCCTCAACGCTGCCATCGCGCCCAATCACCGCCTGCAGCACCACCGCTCCATGAAGTTTCTGGGCTAACGCTTCGGGTGGATACACCGGATCCACGGTGTGAACCAGCAGGGCCCGCGCTGCTTCTTCGCTCACCGTGACGGGTTCGCCGGATTGCTGAATTGCAGGCTGCGGCTGCGGCGCGGAGACCGGCATCATCTGCGCCGGATTCACCGTCACTACAATCGGCCGCACAATCGGCGGCGAGTTTCTCACGCTTTCGGGAATCGCCGCTCGTTGCACGCGGATTGGCGCCGCGTCTTGATGCTCAAGCACCGGCACTGGCAGCGGAAAGTCGGGAGCCTTTGGTAAGGAGATGCGCGCATCGGTCAGTGTGGACGCGGTTGCAACCACTCCCAGCGCCGGTGTCTGCGCATTGGAACTGGCGGAATCTCTGCTGAAGTACGCATCCTGTTGCGCGTCGCTCCCGGAGGAACCGGCGGGCAGCGCCTCCGTTTGGTTTCTCTGAAAAAGCGCCGCCACCGATTCCCGCAAAACATGGAACCTAACCTCCGGCGTCCGCGACAAGAACTCGATGGCCCCGCGCGATCTCCACAGGCAAAACACCGCCGTAAGAACAAGCACCGCGGCGCAAGCTCCGCGGAACCCTATCGCGTGGCTACGCTCTCGAGGTTCTTCTTCGTCTCTGTCACTGTCAGTCGCAATTTCGCCGTGGCCGTTGCCCTCCGCTGCAGTCGATTGCGGGAAACCGGTTGGCTGATTCGGCTGACGGTGCTCCGGTACATTGGCGCCCACAGAAACTGCGCTCCGGCCTTGGCCGCTCGCATCGTCGTCTTCCCCGGACGACTCCGCGGTATCCTCTGCGCTCGACGGTTGCATCTGCTCACACGCTTTCGCCAGTACCGCGTCGGCTTCCTCGGCAGAAATTGGACGATAGACCAGAAAATCGAGCCGGTTGTCGCGCATTCCCGCCGGCGTGGGTTCGTGATCGACGATAGCGATGGCCACCGTGTCTCGGTTCGGCGCGGACTCGCGAGCACGCTTCAACAGGAAGCTCGACTCCGGCTGGTCAGCCCAGTCCGCGATCACGCAGGAAAAGGCCCGCGTCTTCCCTTTTTCGATGGCCGTAAAGATGTCCGAACAGACTTCGGCACCGATGCCTGTGCTCTTGCAGGCCGCCGTCATCGCAGCATTCGTTTCGGGACTTTTTGAAAACAGCAGGGCGCGGAAAGCCATCGCGGCAACAGCTTATCGTTATTTTCGTCACCGCGACAGGTAACCAGTGGGTAGTCCACCCGTGGAATCTGGCCATCCCTCAGCTAAACCCAGGATTCCCATTCCCGCGATTCCCATTCCCGCGCCGGTGACCTTCGTAACCGATCGCTCGCTCGTACTACCCTGACAGTGTCAGATCTCAGCCCACTCTCCGGGTAACTGATGGCGCAGCTTCTGCTGCCGTTCCTGCATCTGCCGCTGCAGACACTGCAGCCTCTTATCAATATCTTTCAAGTCCATGTCTCTCAAGCGCAATGTCTGCTGCGCTTTCTCCATGATGGCTGAACCCATGCGGGCGAATTCATCTCCGGCTCGGCTGATGGCCTGCTCTGTCTCTGCCGTGAAATCGGGAAGGTCAAAGCTGTCTTCCAGCAGGCTGCCGGAATCCTTCTTCTCGGGAAGAGTCAGAGTCAGAGTCTGCTCCCTCTTCTCGCGCATCACCGTCACGGCCGCCACGCCGCCCGACGATGACCGCAGAGCATGCGTGAAATCAGACGTATCGTGCACCGGCTGGTCGTTGACCTTAACGACCACATCCCCGGCCCGGAATCCGGCCTTTTCCCCGCGACTGCCTTTTTCGACCGATCGCACCAGCACGCCGTTGCCGTCCTTGACCCCAAAAAAATCTCCCAGTTGCGGGGTCAGGTTTTCCACCATCAGCCCGCTCCGCAACGACGAGTGGACGATGACCACCGAGACAGGCACGTCGAAGTCCGGCATCGCGGGCATCTCGATCTTCGGTATGTCGACCCTGATCTTCGGCTCCCATGCCATCGACTTGTGCCGGTCGGCAAGTTGTAGCTTGATCGTCAGTGGTTGACCGTCGCGGCTGATGCCGAGATTCACCACGCGGCCTGCCGGCGTTTCCTTAATCATCCGGCGTAATTGGGCAGCGCTCTCTATCGCCGTGCCGTTCAGGGTCACGATGACGTCATGCTCGTGCAGCCCGGCTTTTCCGGCAGGAGCGTCCTGGTCGACCATGGTGACCTCCGCCCCGTGCTCTTCCTTGAGCTTCAATTCTCCCAGCCGCTCGGCGGAAACGTCAGCGATGTCCACTCCGAGATAGGAAGATCCGCCGCCCTCCTCCGCGCCGTAACTCCAGTCCCAACTTTCGCCGGTAGAATCGTAGTTCAGTTGTTCCGGTTGCGCGCTGGCGACCAGCGAAAAGAGAAACATGCAAAGCAGGAAGCGATGAATCATAGGCCCTCCTGAATACAAACGACTGCGCTCAAACCTGTTGGTGGAGCGCCGGGCGTCCCGCCCGGCCACGCCTGACTTTGACGGGCGAGACGCCCGTCGCTCCACTATGTAATCTAACGGCTGACGCGGCGGAAGTTGACATTCCCAGAATTCGTTCGCACCTTCAGCACCGGTCCGCCACCATTGAGTTGACCTTCTGCCGTCACCGTTTTCTCCCACGGTCCGCCTTCGCTGGAGACGTGAATATCGGAGAAGTCGCTGCGGATGGTGTGGCCATTGGCGACTTCAATCTCCGCCCGAATGGAGATCGCCAGATCATTCGCAAGATAAACGGTGATATCGCCGCCCGAGGTTTCCAGCGTGGAATTGCTGCGGTCGCCCGCCCCAGCCGATGACAATAATTTCACAACGATTCCGCCAGCTGAAGTCTCCGCCTGCACCGACGTCGCGCCGTCCAATTGGATACTGCCGCCGACGGTCTGAGCCCGCACACGTCCTTTCGCGGAAGCCAGCCGAATTCTGCCCGCGCCGGTCTCGATTTCCGCCGGCCCTCCGATCTCGCCGAGGTCTACGCTTCCGCCACCGGTCGTGGCTTTCACACGCCCGCTGCACTTATCCACCCGAATACTACCCGCGCCCGTCTTCAGCACCGCGTCTTGCAGACCGGAAAGAACGACTACGCTTCCCCCTACACTTGCCACCTTGATCTCGCCCTTGGCGGATGCGACCTTGATGTTTCCTCCGCCCGTCTGCAGACTCACATTGCCTTCCACGCTGCCGACTTCAATTGTCCCCCCGCCGGTTTCCGCCGACACTTCGCCGCCGATATCATCCAGGTGAAGATTTCCACCACCACTCTCAAGCTCAACACGTCCGGCAATCCCGGTCGCGTTTATGTCGCCGCCCCCGGTCTCGATCTTGGCGGACTCCAGGTTCCGCGGCACATTGATGACAAATTCATCGGCGCACTTGGAATATCGCCGGCTCGACTCTGCCACCACCCACGCCGTGTCTCCCTTAACCGACATGTTGATCCGGTGCGAGTCAAATTCGTGGCGCGCCTGCCGTTCCGAAGATGTATAAGCCTTGCGATGAATGACGTATGTGATCTTTGGCTGCGATCCACCCTGAACCCGTACCGAACCGGCGGCCAGCTTCACCCGCAGATTCTTGGCCGCACCCAGGTCTCCAGTCATTTCCTGGACCCAGTTGCTGCCTTCGCGATATACCCGAGCTTCCTGGCACAGAGCCAGAGGGGCCAGCGCAGTTAGCACAACTCCAATGCTGGCGAGTTTTATTGCGTGCTTCAATTAATGTCCTCCTCGTTAACAAGTCATTAGTCGCTGGTCGTTAGTCGCTGGTCGTTAGTCGCTGGTCGTTAGTCGTTAGCCAACTATCGCAGTCCACGGCAATTTCCGAACGACCAGCGACTATCGACCAACGACTGTACTCAATCCATCTCCGGCATCTGCGCCAGCATCGTACGAGCCTGCGAACGAATCGAGACGTTCTGATCCGTCTGCGCCAGTCTGATCAGCACCGATCGCACATTGCTGTCGGTTTTCATCGGCTCGACCAGTCGCAGAGCCTGCATCCGAACGCCAGAGTTCGTGTCGCCGATCAGCGCCCGCAAAACTTCATTCTTTACTCGCTCATCCTGCCGCACGAAGCCGCTCAACCCGTCCAACGCCTTCAAACGCACACCCGGATTGGTATCGTTCTGCAATGCATACATCAGCGCTTCGCGCACGCGCGAATCGGCGGGCGCCTGCGTCAGCAGATCCACCGAGTCCATCCGCACTCCCGAGTTGTAATTGTTGCGCGCCGCCAACAACAACAACTGCTGGATGCGCTGGTCGTTCAGCGAGCCTTGCGCTTCCTGGGTCAATACCGTGTCGTACTTGATGCTCACCTGATTCGATCCCGGCTCCTGCGTGACCGAGCGGATGCCCGCAATCGCAGACGATTCCAGCGGTTGATTGAGTGCCTGATTGCCGCCGCCCGATCCGAGCGAGCCCGTCACCACGCCATCCCCGCCACGCGCGGAAAGAAAGTTGTAAGTCGCGGCAATGCCTCCGCCAAATCCCACAATGAAAATCGCCGCCGCCAATGCCGGTGCCATCCGAATCTGCCTCAGCCACATTGCCGGCTCAAGAATCAGCCGCCGCCAGAATCCTCCCGGCTGCGTCGTTTCGAGCGCTTCTTGCAGCCGCATCCGCGATGCCGCCAGCAGGTTCGGAGTCGGCTCCGCCACCGGCATTTCCGAAAGCGTCGCGTGGAACTTACGCGCCGCTTTCAATTCGGTGGCGCATTCCGGACACCGCGCCAGGTGCTGCTCGACCTCATACCGGGCATCGTCCTCCAGCTCGTTGTACACATAGAACAAAACATTTTGCCGCACCCAATCACATTTCATTTTCGTATCCCTTCGCGGGGAAAAAGTCCAAGCTCATCGCATCTCCGCCAGCGCAGCACGCAGTTTTTGCGTCGCGCGAAACAATGTATTCTTCGCCGTCTCTTCCGTCGTATTCAGCATCTCGCCCACCGTGCGCAACTTCAGCCCGTGATAGTGTTTCAACTCGAATACCATCCGCTCGCGAGGCGTCAGTCCCGACAAGGCCACTCCAATCTTCCGCCCCAACTCCCGCCGCATCAGGTCGCGCTCCGGGTTGGCTCCCGAGCGCGCATCAGCGAACTGCTCCAGCCGGCTGTACTCTTCGCCCGACGCGTCCACCGCAACCGGAGCCTCCTCCTTACGCACATTTCGTTTCCGCAAATGATCGAGGCAGAGATTGGTGACGATCCGGTAGATCCAGGTGTAGAAGGAACACTCAAAACGGAAGCTGCCCAGATTCTTGTAGGCCTTGAGGAAGGCGTCCTGATAAACGTCCTGGGCGTCCGACTCCGATCCGGTCAGGTGGAGCGCCAGCCGCAGCACCGACTGATCGTAATGACGCACCAACACCTCGAAGGCCGCGCGGTTTCCCTGCTGCGCCTCCCGAATCAGGCTCGTGTCGTCAATGCGGTTGCCCTGCGCTGCCAATGAGCCCCTCATATTCCAATACAACGTGGGGTTCTGGTTGCCGCTGTCGCTATTATTTACCGCCCGCCTCGGACGGGAAATCTCGCCAACCGGAATTGCTACTGCGTAAGAGTCGGCCGGCATTGTCTGTCTCTGTCGCCTACAAGTGGTCGAACCTCAGCCTTGCACAGAAATAGACGGGCTAGCAGCCCGAACGTTAGCAAATTATAAGGAGTTGGCCCTTGGTTTGCTTGACAGTCGAAAACAGGGGTGAGAACAGCGCCTGTCAGCGAGGGTGAAACCTTAGCAGGATGCGGAGCAAGGTACAATAAAACTGATTCAGGTCACAGGCGAGGCTAGCCGGATTCATGTACGAAATCACAGTCGAAGACACATTCGCGGCAGGGCACTACCTGCGCAACTACAAGGGCAAGTGCGAGAACCCGCACGGCCACAATTACAAGATTCGTGTGACCCTTGCCGGCGCCGAACTCGACAAGGCCGGCCTGCTGCTCGATTTCAAAGACCTGAAAGACGTGATGAAGCACGCCATCGACCGTCTCGATCACCAGATGATCAACGACATCGAGCCCTTCACCGTCCTTAATCCCTCCGCCGAAAATCTCGCGAAATATTTCTACGACGAGACCAACACGCGCCTAAGCAAAGTTACCAACGGCAGGGTGAGAGTGAAAGACGTCACCGTGTTTGAGACCGATACCACGACGGCTCGTTACTCCGAGTAGGAATCGGGTCATCGGACGATCGGGTCATCGCGTGATCGAAATTCAAAAACAGATCCTTTAGATCACCCGATCACCCGATGCTTCACCTTCTATGCAGATTACCGAGATCTACAAATCGCTTCAGGGTGAATCGACGCATTCAGGCTTGCCCTGCGTCTTCGTGCGCCTGACGGGATGCAATCTGCGCTGTTCCTGGTGCGACAGCGAGTTCAGTTTCTACGGTGGGCAGAAGATGGCGCTTGAAGAAGTGCTCCGCGAAGTCGCTCGTATGAGCCCCAGCGGAGGACTGGTCGAGATCACCGGCGGCGAACCCATGTTGCAGGAGTCTGAAGTCATCCCGCTGATGGAACAACTTCTGGACGCTGACTACCAGGTATTGCTCGAGACCAGCGGCGAACGCCCACTGGCGCGGGTCCCGAAACAAGTCATCAAAATCGTTGATGTGAAGTGTCCGCACTCCGGAGAACCAAACACTTTCGCGCTCGAGAATCTGGAAGCGCTCCAGCCACACGACGAACTCAAGTTCGTCTTGACCGACCGCGCTGACTATGAATTCGCCCGCGACTTCGTCGTACATCACGGGCTGGCCGAGCGCGTTCACGCTATTTTATTTTCGCCCGCGTTTGAAAAATCTGCCTCCGGCTCGCGAGACACTTCGCACTGCCTTCTCGATCCGCAGGAACTTGCGCAATGGATTCTCGCCGATAACATTCCCGCGCGGCTCAGCCTGCAGATCCACAAGCTGATCTGGGATCCCGCTGCAAAGGGCGTTTAGGGGAAATTCTGAGTGGCCGTGACCAGAGGCAGCTGCCGAGCTGCGCTCGGCTTGGACGGGCGAGGGCGCCCGTCCCCACACGAACTGAGGTGCAGCGGCGCTGAATGCGCTCTTCCTACGCCGTCTTCGCCCGCACCCGATTCTCCGCTCGCAGATGCGCCACCACCAACCGTATGTCGTCGAAGCTGACATAAGGCGGCAGCGCTTCCTTGATGTCTTTCAGCCTCTCGACTCCCTGCTTCAGGCAAGCCGCCTCAATCAGCGGCTGCGCGTCGGGAGAAATCCACTTCGGATCCAATTTCACCTGCCCGGTCTCGATCAGGTTCGCCACCGTGCAAACAATCGTCGAAACCTGCCGCGCCCGAATGCGGGCAATCTCCTCAAAGCTGCGCCCCTCTTTCAAAAGCCGAAGCGTCTGTTCCGCCGGAGCCGGCTCCCTGGCCGCCGTCGGCGCGGCGCGCGCTCCAGCGCCAAAGTTCCGCAAAGCCTGCAGAATTTCCGCGCCGTATACGTCTGCCTTTTTTTCGCCAATGCCCGACACCTGCTTCAACTCGGCAAAATTCGACGGACGCCGGCGGCACAGCTCCTCCAGTGTGCTGTCGTGCAGAATAATGTAGGCGGGCACTTTGTTCTCCCGCGCCATGCTTCTCCGCCATTCGCGCAGATACTCCGCCAGCGCCGGATCCGCTTCCGCCGGCGCCGAATTCCGTGCCCGCGGTTTTTCGCGCGTTTCTTCGGACGACAGCATCGGGGTATAGAAGGACGGAGAAGACGTCGGAAAAGACGCCTTTCGCGCCGCAAGTTCCGGCGCGGCAGCGGTCACGATCTCTTTGCTCAGCCACTCCGGCCTGGCGCCGCAATTGTCGCAGTTTCCGCAGCGCTGCCATTGCGGAGTCTCCCCGAAGTGCAGGCAGATCTGCCGGTGACGGCAACCGTGGGAATCCGCGAACCGGCTGATCACGCGTTTCCGCTCGAATGACCGCTCCCGCTCCGCGTCATCGGAAATCTTTCCGATGAAGTAATCCAGCAGAACGTGGTCCCGCTTCTGCCAGAGCAGCACGCAATCCGCCGGACGCCCGTCCCGCCCCGCGCGGCCCGCCTCCTGGTAATACTGTTCAATCGACTTCGGCAGCGACAGGTGAATCACCGCTCGTACCGCGGGCTTGTTGATGCCGAGGCCGAACGCGATCGTTCCCACCAGCACCCGCACTTCGTCCGACATCCATCGTTCCTGATTCTGCCGGCGCATGGACGATTCCATCTTCGCGTGATAAGGAATCGCTGCAATTTCGCTCTCCTCCAGATATTCGACCGTCTCCTCCACCCGGCGGATCGTGGGCGAATACACGATCACGCTCTCGCCCGCGTAGTGCCGCAGAGCGCGGCCGAGCAACTCCATCTGAGTTCGCGCTTCGCACTCGTGCACCACGTAGCTCAAATTTTTTCGATGGAAGCTGGCAATGTAAAGATGGGGATCGCGCATCTGCAACTGCTTCAGAATGTCGTGCCGCACCTGCCGCGTCGCGCTGGCCGTGAACGCCGCAATCGGAAGCGCCGGAAAGCTCGTACGCAGCCGGCTGAGCTGCCGGTAGTCCGGTCGAAACTCGTGCCCCCACTCTGAAATGCAATGCGCCTCGTCCACTGCAAAGAAACCCACCGGCACTTTGGCTAGCCAATCGAAAGTGTTTTCAGCGGCCAGCCGTTCCGGCGAAAGATAAAGCAGCCGATATTCTCCGCGCGCCGCTTTCTCCATCACCTGCCGTCGTTCCGCCGAACTCTGAAAACTATTGATCGCCGCCGCCGGAATGCCCATCTGCGCCAGTTGCGCCGCCTGGTCCTGCATCAGCGCGATGAGCGGAGAAACCACCACCGCCGTCTTTCCCGAAATCACCGCCGGAAGCTGGTAACACAGCGACTTCCCGCCTCCGGTCGGCATCACGACGCAAGTATCGTGCGCGGCCAGCAGACTCCGGATAACGTTCTCCTGCTTGGGGCGGAACTCGTGGTATCCCCAATAGCGCCGCAGCACTTCGGCCAGGTTTGGACCAGCTTCGGGCATGCTTCCTTCGGTGATGCTTCCTTCGGGCATTCTTTGGGGCAGTATAGCCTTAGACCTGTGTTCGAAGTCTGTGAGCGTTCGACGCCAGATTTGTGATGAATTAGCAAGAAACACGTAGGGACGGCCGCCCCTTCGACAAGCTCAGGGCAGGCTCTCGGCCGTCCGGCAGTGCCCAGAAACTCAGTGGCAATCTTGCGAGAAGAAAGTAAGCAAAAAAGGCCGGCTCGCAAGCCGACCTTCTTGATTATGTAGCGCGGACACTCCCTTCGACTTCGCTCAGGGCAGGCTTTGTCCGCGAAATCTACTTCTTTGGCGCGATCGCGTCCTTCGCGGCTTTCGCCACGCGGAACTTTACCACCGTCTTCGCCTTGATCTGAATCGGTTCGCCGGTCTGCGGATTGCGTCCCATGCGGGCCTTGCGATGCGCTTTCACCAGGCGTCCCAGGCCGGGTATAACGAACACACCGACTTTCTTCGTCTCTTTAATCGCCGTGTCTGCTAGGTGCTCCAGAAAAGTCGCGGCAGTCTTGTTGTTGGTGCCGAGTTTCTCGGCCAGGTGGCGGGTGAGTTGGGTTTTGGTCATACCAGAAGCCATGAATTCCTCCTTCAGGAACTTACAAATTTGCGTGTATCCATGCGCATACTAACGCACCGCGCTGTGGAAAAGTAGCACTTTATGCAGATTTTACGCGGTTTCCAGTCAGGTACCCTTCGAAAATCGGCATAAAACTTGGGTCCGGCCACCGAAGAGCGCCAAAAATGGCTCAGTTCGCTGGGACAAGGCGATCTTGCCCCAGGCGCTGACATTCAGCGCGGCTGCAGTTTGCACGCATGCGAGGCACAGTACCGGTTCCGCGCAAACCACCGATAACCGATGTGGATCAACCGGTTGAGCCCCGGCAAACTGAAAATCGCATAAAAGGGCCATGCCCACCAGATCCGCCGCGTGACATATAAATAAACGTCGGGCCCGGAAATCAGCTGGCCAGCAGCCGTTAGCAACCGTATGTCGGTGAGCAGTTCTTCACGCGGCATCCGGAGCCTCTCCGCGACCCAGGGCTCATCCAGCGAGGCAATCTTGAATCCGCGTCGCGCGATCGTTCCCGCCCAAAACTTCACCCAACGCGAGCAGAAACCGCACTGCCCATCGTAAAGAACCACGCCCTGGACTCCGCCGGCGCTCACATTTCTTAGGATGGTCAAACCGGGCGGTCCGATTCACTCGAAAATCCGGGTGGAGTGTCTGTTTGCATGAAGCCAACAGTTAGAAGCCAGTAACTGAAAGCGGAGAGCTCTACGGATCGTACACCGCGCTGCCCATGCCGGCACGCCGCGCGCTTTCCTGCATCGCGGCAAGATTCTTCTTTTGCTCTTCGAGTTGCTGCTGCATTTGTGCCACGCGCTCCTGCTTCTTCACCTGGTACTGGTTGTGCTGCACGCCGTTGTAGTATTCGTTCGCCACCACGAAATGAATGGAATCGTTGAGTTTGTCAATCTGCGCCTGCTGGGTCGCAATCGAGCTTTTCTGCGCCAGGATCTGCCTCTTCCATTGTTCGGCCGACCTGCCACCCGAAGGAGCTTTCGGAGACGCCGCCTCCATTTTCCCTTCGCTTTCGCGCTGCCCCGCGTCCGCGTCCGGATTCCTCGAAAGGTCCTCGTTCGCGATAACCTTTGGCTTCGTCGTGGACGATGCATCCTTGGCCTTCTGCTTCTCCCGATTCTCGCGCGCAACGTCGCCAAGAGACTGCCCATAGGCGCTCGGGTTCATCAACAGTGCGATTGTCATAATCTTCAAGAAAATTCGCTGCATAACCCTCCCCCACTCTCTATGCTGCACTGCTTTTTGAATGTTAACTCCATTCGCTGCGATCTGTAGCTACCCCACGTAACTCGCGCGCCAAACGAAAGTGCCATACCATCATGGCCAACCCACCATCTCCAGAACCTTCTCCGCCGTCATCTCGCTCTCTTTTTTGGGCAATGGCATTCTAGCGAAAAGCACTGCGGCCCACGGGCGGCGTGGCGCCCGCCACACGGCGTCTATGGCGGCGCACACGGTCCCGTTCAACGTTCGCCCATAAGTCGCGCTGCATCAACAGCCGCCTAGTTGGCCGCTTTCGTGCCTTATCACTTCCGACTGCGCCAGCCGCAGAGGAGGTGACAAAATGGCAACCATTTGGAAATCCACGAACCAGAAATCCACTAATCAGGCTACTAACAATACAATCTCAGGGACGACCCTTTCATCCTGGTCGCGCCAGCAGAAACTGGCAATAGCAACGACCGCGGGCTTTGCGATCGTCGGGCTGTTACTCGCGATGAGCGCTTGCTCGAAGCAATCTCCAAAACCGGCGCTGGTTGGCGTTTCCAACAACGCGTCGACTCACGTAACTCCCGCGACCACGGTCACAGCAATGCAGGTCACAGCAATGCAGGCAAGCACCGCAGCTTCACTTGTAACCGCGAAGAAGAGTCCCAAGAAGCGTCCCGCGAATGTCACTTACAGCGATGCTAACTCCGGTATTTCGTTCCTCTATCCGCGCAAGTTCGCGCTCGCCTCGGGCGACAAAGCGCAGCCGCAGCTTGCCGACATCGGTGATGTGCTGATGAACTTCGTCCAGCCCGGCGGAATCGCCGTCGCGACCGTCGCACTGCCTGAAGGTTTGTATCCCGGCACCGACTTTGCATCCGCCTTCTTCAATGTGAACGTCAATCGCAGCCTCTCCGAGCAGGAGTGCGCGCACTTTGCCTTCGTCGACACGCGCAATGCCGATGGCGAGCCAATCGATGCCGAGATAGTCAAAATCGGCTCGACTGACATGGAGATGACTTCCACCTTCTCCGCCAGTGCCATGAAGCAGGACGAAACACAGTACTACCACAGCTACGAAAATGGAGCCTGCTACGAATACGTCTTAGGCCTCGGCACCGCCGGATACGGCGCCAAAGACGGCATTGAGCCCGTCAACCGCGACGAAGTCTTCGCCAAGCTGGAGAAGATCCTGGCCACAGTGAAGATCAATCCCGTCGAGCAGGCGCATGTCGCCGAACCAACAGGTACCAGCATTGTCAGGGGCAAATAACAAAGTCAAAGCGCGCGAAAAGCACCAGGGCCACGCGGAACTCTCGCGTGGCCTTGGTGTTTGGGCTAGGCCGGAAACCGTCCGGCGCTGTGCGGCTTCTCACCTGACGCCGGGGCTAACCTGGCCGCACGCTGGGCAAATCGGCGTACAATTTCGAGGAGTAGCGAGGAGAATGGAATGAGCCAGAAAATTATCGACGTAATTGGGACTTCCAAAGAAAGTTTTGCTAAGGCGGCGGAGGCTGCCGTGAAGGAAGCGGCGAAGACCGTTCGGGGCATCAAGTGGGCGCACGTGGATTCGCTCGACATGCAACTGGACGGAGCCAAGGTTCTGCAATACCGCGCCACCACCAAGATTTATTTCGACGTCGAGCACTAATACAGTGATCGCGTGATAATTCGTACGTAAAGAAAAAGTGAGTCATCGAGGCATTGAGTCATTGATTCGATGCCTCAATGGCTCAGGTATCATCGAACTGTGGTGGCCAATCGCGTCGCAAAGAACAAACTACAACTTTTGCGTTCCGAGAAGCTGAGCAAATTGGCTTGGCTGGTGCATGCCTTCTCGACGCGGCATGGCGGAGTATCGCGCGCCTACGGCGGAAATGCGCTGAATCTTGGGTTCACGCAGCATGACTCGCGCGCCGCCGTCGAGCGCAACCGCGAGCTTTTCCTCAGGGAACTGGGCGTTGCCAATGGACGCAAAAGCTGGCCGCTGGTTTCGCTGCGGCAGATTCATTCCGATTTGATTCATTGTGTTGACCGAATACGAGTTGACCGCATGCCGGAACAGCCTCTGGCCGGGGACGGGATGATCACGGATACGCCGGGTCTGATCTTAGCCGTGCAGACTGCCGATTGCCTTCCCATCATTCTGGTGGACCGGAAACGGCGGGCTGTCGGTGTTTTCCACGCAGGCTGGCGCGGCACCGTCAAACGCATCGTCGAGAAAGGTGTAGGCGAGATGCGGAAACATTTCAAGAGCGATCCGCGGAACCTGGTGGCGGCGATTGGGCCGGGCGCGCAGGGTTGCTGCTACGAAGTGGGCGAAGAGGTGCGCACCAAATTTGCAGCTCAGTTTGCATACGCCGCAAGCTTGTTCCGCGAAGTGAAGGAATCGGACCCGGTGCGGGAGAAATATCCCTTGCTGTTCCTGACGGCGCGCGCGCCGGGACACAGCGAATTGCCGGTCAAACTTTTTCTTGATCTGGTCGAGGCAAACCGGCGACAGCTGCTGGATGCGGGTGTAATGGCGAAGAATATTGATACGTCAGCGCCGTGCACGGCATGCCACACGGATCTGCTCTTCAGCTTTCGGGCGGAGAAAGGCGCAACGGGCAGGCTGATGGGGGCGGCAGGGATCAGGCCGGTGGGTGATCGGGCCATCGGGTGATCGGGTCATCGGGCGATCAAAAAGCCCTGAGCCGATTTTCCCGATTTTCGATGACCCGATGACCCGATCACCAGATGACCCGACGGCCCGTTCTGCTTACGCCAGGTCGAACAGTAGAACTTCCGCATCTTCCGTCGCTTTGATGGTCAGCTTTTTTTCTTCGCTTATGGCCGCACCGTCTCCCTGGTGCAACTTCTGGCCGTTCAGTTCGACTTCGCCCTTAGCGACCTGGATCCACGCGTGACGCGTGGCGCCGAGCGCCTGCGTGACCTCTTCTCCGGGTGCAAGCAAAGCAACGAACAGTTTCGCGTCCTGATTGATCTTTACCGAACCTTCTGCGCCGTCATTGGAGGCGATCAGGCGAAACTTGCCGCGCTTCTCGACTTCCGGAAAGCTTTTCTGCTCGTAGCCGGGTTCGTACCCCTGCTTGTCGGGGAGAATCCATATCTGCAGCAGGTGCACGGATTCGGTCGAGGACGTATTCGCCTCGCTGTGGCGGATGCCACTCCCGGCCGTCATGCGCTGCCCATCGCCCGGGAGGATCACCGAACCGGTGCCAAGGCTGTCTTTGTGCTCAAGCTTGCCCGACAGGACATAGGTGATGATCTCCATGTCGCGATGGGGATGAGTGGGGAAACCGCCGCTCGGCGCGACCCAGTCTTCGTTGATCACGCGCAGCGAACGGAAACCCATCCACTTGGGATCGTAGTAATCGTTGAAACTGAAAGTATGGTGGGTCTTCAGCCAGCCATAGTCGCCGCCACCGCGCTCATTGCTCGGTCGGATGTTCATCATGATGTTCGCTCCTCTTTAGTCGTTATAACGACTATATCAATGCGTTTAGATGTCCGGGGAGCGGGAAGGATTCAGGGGGGCTAGAGCGGTCGATGGTCGCTGGTCGTTCGCGGTTCGCCAACTGGCAAAGGCTGCTATGCTTCGTCTCTTGGCGGAGCGACGGGCGCCCTCGCCCGTCACCCAGCCACTTCAGCCTATGCCTTATCGCGTTGTTGCTTTCACCATGGCGCAAGTGCGGCAAGGAGCGCTCGGCTTCCAGCGGGAGCTGAGCGCTGCCCTGCGCGAATGTGCCGAGATTAAAGTGTATTCGGTGAGCCCGTTCGACCTCGATGAACGCCGCCGAGCCAAGGATCGCTTTGGCGGAGACATTGTGTACTTTCTCAATGACGCGGCATGTCAGGAATGCGGACGACGGGGCCTCAACCTGCAATTCCTGGCGGAAATCTCCGATGACGAACTGCCTCGCCGACGAACCTTGGTTGTCGGCAGGCCAGACCGGGGCAGTGGTATCGGGTGATCGGGGCATCGGGAGATCGGGGCATCGAAAAATCGGTTCGGTGGTCGATCGCCAGATCACCCGATCTTCAGTCTTTCTTGTGCTTCTTGTGCGTGGTGTCGGACTTGGGCTTTTCGTCTTTCTTCGTCTCTTTAGACCCCTTGGTGTCTTTGGAGTCTTTCGCTTCCTTGAGTTCCGCAGAGCTGCTGTCGCCTTCCGACGAAGAGGACGAGGACGACGACCCAGAACTGGTGCCCTTCTTCGCGTAATCAGTCACGTACCAGCCCGAGCCTTTGAACTGCACGGCTGGGGCCGAGATCACTTGTTCGATGACGCCTCCGCATTCGGGACACTTTCGCAGCTGCTTATCGGAAAATTTACGGATTTGTTCGAAGCGGTGTCCGCACTTCGTGCACAGGTATTCGTAGTTGGGCATCGATGAGGTGATTTTAGAGGCGGAGATTCATCGGCGTCAATTTTACGCCCGCGCCACACTTCCTCAGCGTTTCAACAGATCCACCGGCTCGCGGACATCGTGCACCCGGAAATATTTTGCCAGCGCTGGATATTTTGCGGCGATGGCTTCGTACATGGCATAGGCCACGTTGCGATAGGACGCGTGTCCGGCGGGCGTAGTGCGCAACTCGGAAATGTAAACCGCCTCGGCGAAGTCCATCTTGAAGAGCGTGCGCTTGCGGAAAGCAAGTGGAATCGCGTACTGCGCATTTTGCTGGCCTTCTTGACTCCCGCTAGCGGAAAGCTTCTGCACGGCGGTTTCAGCGCGTTTCATCGCAAATTCGTATTCGGAGCGGACTCCGGCAGCTTCAAGTTCGGGCGGCGTGTCGAAGCCGTGGACGGTCGAGAAATCCTGCATGATCTGGACGCAGCGGCGGTGACGGTGCATGTCGCGGAAGCCGCCGATGTCCATGAGGATGTCGAAGCGGAACTGCTGGCCGGCGGAGAAGGGACGCAGCAGTTCGTCGTGAGGGCCGCGATGGCGCAGGCCGAGGTCGATGATTTCGCGGCGCCTCGCCTCGCCCGCCGCTTCGACCGCCTGGCGAATCTGCCTGTAAGAGTAATGACAATGACCGTAAAGCAGCGTGGTGGCAAGTTCGATCTCGAGCGCATCAGCTTCAAGCGGATCATTGTCAATTAGATCGACGAGTGGCGCGGGCTCGATGACAGCGCCGCGCATCAGTTCACCGGCGGCCTGCTGGAGTTCGCGGCGCGTCTCGATCTCGTAGAGACTCGGATCGGCGTACTTGACCAGCGTGGGCGCGACTCGCACCTCGCGCAGAAGTTCGCGTTCGGCGCGATCGGCGATTTCGGGCGACACGGCGCGAATCTCGGCCACCAGAGTGCGCAGCGACTCTTCGTTCGCGTTGTAGGCCGGGGAAATGGCGGCTTGCTTCAGCAGCGCTCCAAGATCACGAACTTCTTTATGCGGTTGCGAGAGCAGGTGGGCAACCTGGCTTTCGAGCGTGCGGGCATTGACGATCTCCCCAAGTGAAGTGTTGGTGGCGAGAGGCAACAGATAGCGCGAGATGTCAAAGGCGCGGGCGCGCAAGGTGCGCTCGTAAAAGTCCGGCTTCATTTCGGCGGGCCGAGGTGTGATGCTGGCGAGATATTCGAACGTCCGCTGCGAAACTTTTTCGTAGGCCGTGAACAAGGACTCGATGGTTTCGCGGTAGAGAGTTTTGGCGGGCGAAACGTCCGCGGCTGGACTGTCGGCCGCACTCTCATCCTGGAAACGGGGTGTGTAGTAGCCGCTCTTCCTGAAGTCCTGGTAGCGAGTCGAGCGCTCCTGACCGTCCCAGCGCTGCTCGTCGGCAACGACGATGGCGGCGAGGATGGAGAGGCGCTCGATGGCGAGCGCGATGTGGGCAAGGTCGGCGATGGAGCGGTGCCCGTACTGGAAGTAAAAGGTGTTGAGAAATTTTTCCGCCTTCTGCAGCGTAATTTCCTTCAGCGACTCTTTCATCGAGAGCGATGAGCGCGAATACTTGGCCATGGCGTAGGCCTGGATCTCGGGCTCAACGCCGTAAACGGCGAATACCTCGACCGAAGTTTCGGGGGAAACGGGATGCGAAGTGGCGGCCTCGGTTGAAATTACTTCAGACATGGGAGTGCAGGAATCTTAATCGTCCGCTGCGCCGGGCGCAATCGATTCTGCGATTCCCATCGAACGCGCACTCTGGATGGAATTACTGCCCTCAAGTACGGGCAGAAGGGTGGAAGTGTTTTCCGACCAGAGCACGGTCCCTTGCAGCACCGAGCGGCGGAACTCTATCACCCGTTCGAGGACGCCCTGAGCACTTTCGCGAACGACAATTTTGTCGCCACTCACCAGCGTGATGACGGTATCGGGGGCCTGCTCGACGAACTTGATCAGGTCGGAATTGACGACCAGCGGATGATTGTTGAGGCGGGTGAGCTGGATCATGTTTGGCTCCTGCTTGAACATCGACGGAAGAAGGCCCGCCATTAATAATGGCTTCATCAATATCAATATCAATATCAATATCAATAAAGATCGGCAGAAACGGCGAGGGCGGAGAGAGGGGACCAGAAAGGAGGCAGGTTACCTAGGTAGCTATGCCGGGTGGTATTTTAAGAGCGACCTCACCAACCTGCCGGGCTCGTCACTACCTTTATCTTCCGGGAATCCGTTATGCTTAACGGAGATTTATGACCCTGCTCGACGCTCAGCCCTACGACCCCGCGAAGTTACGGCGGCGGAAGATCAAGATCACAGCCACCGTCGTGGTCGTGGTCCTTCTGGCCGCACTGGCCTGGATGTACCGCAACTGGCCCGAAGAGCGCGCCGTCGACAAGTTCTTCACCGCGCTTCAGCACCAGGATTACGAAACCGCCTACGGCATTTACTTCAACGATCCCGGCTGGCGCCAGCATCAGCAGAAATATTCTCAATACACTTACGCGGACTTTTATCGCGACTGGGGACCAGGCGGCGAGTGGGGCCTCATCAAGTCCCACAGGATCTACGGATCGGCCAACACAAAAGGTTTCGGCAGCGGGGGCGTTGTGGTTGAAGTCGTCGTCAACGAGCGCTCCGAGCACGCCCGAATGTTCGTGCAGAAGTCAGATAAGACGCTGACGGTGTATCCGTATTAGCTCGTGTGGTGACGGGGCTTTGCCCTGTCCAGCCGAGCGCAGCTCGGCAGCTACGCCGCCGTTGCCGCAATTTGCGCCAGCGTCTTCTGCAGCGATGCCTCATCCACCACCGTTACGCAGGTCTTCGAGCGGTCGATCTGCCGCATCAGTCCCCACAAAACTTTTCCCGGTCCGACTTCAATAAACAGACTGGCACCCTTATTGATCAGCAGCCGCACCGACGGTTCCCACCTCACCGTGCCGGTCACCTGGCGAACCAGCGCTTCGCGCGCAGCTTCCGCGGAAGTGACAACTGCAGCGTCAACGTTGCAGACCACTGGGCACGACGGATTCTGAAAACGCAGCGCGCCCAGGTCTAGCGCCAGACGATCCTGCGCCGGTTGCATCAGCGAACAATGGAAAGGTGCGCTGACCGGCAGGCTCACGGCCTTCTTTGCTCCGCCTTCGCTGGCGAGCTTGATGGCGCGGTCCACGGCGCCGGCGTTTCCCGAGATCACGATTTGCTCGGGCGAATTAATATTGGCCACCTGGCAAACTTCTCCCTGCGCCGCATAGTTCGCAACGTCGCTCGCAACTTCGCTCGCAATTTCGCTGACCTTGTCGACCGTCATTCCAAGGATTGCCGCCATCGCCCCCACGCCCAAGGGCACCGCTTCCTGCATATATTTGCCGCGATTGCGAACCGTCCGCACCGCATCGGCAAAGGTCAACGTACCCGCGGCTACGTGCGCCGAATACTCGCCCAGGCTGTGCCCGGCAACAAAATCGGGCTTCAAGCCTTTTTCCTGTAGCACGCGCCACGCCGCCACCGACGCCGTCAGAATTGCCGGCTGCGTGATCTCGGTCAGCTTCAGTTTCTCTTCCGGACCTTCAAAGCAAAGCTCGGACAGCTTGTAACCGAGCGCCTCGTCGGCTTCCTCAAAAGTTCGCCGCGCCACCGGGTAGTTCGCGGCCAGCTCCTTGCCCATGCCAACGGCTTGCGAACCTTGGCCGGGAAAGAGAAAAGCAATGGGGGATGAACTTGTCATTGAATATGCTCAGAGATGCTCACGTAGGGACAGCGACGCTCAGTTCCGCCAGCTCACGCTCGATCGTTTCATTGACTTTGCCCTCGGCGAATTCCGCCGCCACGCGCACCGCGTTCTTGATGGCATTGGTATTCGACGATCCATGCGTGATGATGCATACGCCTTTGATGCCCAGCAGCGGCGCGCCGCCATACTCAGTGTGATCCAGCCGCTTCTTGAAATCGGAAAACGCGTTGCGCGAAAGATACGCGCCCACCTGCCGCGTGATCGTTGACTTCAAGGTCTCTTTCAGCACCGCGCGCACCAGCCTGGCCACGCCTTCCGAAGTCTTCAGTGCAACATTGCCGACAAATCCGTCGGCCACGATCACATCCACATGGCCGTTATATAAATCGCGGCCTTCCACATTGCCAATAAAATTGATCGGAAGCCGCTTGAGCAGTTGAAACGCCTCGCGCGTCAGCTCGTTGCCTTTCCCTTCTTCTTCTCCGATCGAAAGCAGCCCGACCCGCGGATGCTCCATGCCGAAAATCGATCGGCAATAAATATCGCCCATCACCGCAAACTGCTCCAGATTGTTGGGCGTGCAGTCCACGTTCGCGCCGACGTCGAGCAGAACGGCCGCCGTGTTCAGGACCGTAGGAAACGCCGCCGCCAGCGCCGGACGATCCACGCCCGGCAGCGCCCCCAGCACCACTTTAGCCGCGGCCATGGCGGCGCCCGTGTTGCCCGCCGTCACGAATCCCGCGGCGCGCCCCTCGCGCACCAGTCGCAGTCCGACGCGAATCGACGAATCACGCTTGGCGCGGATCGCCTCCACTTTGTCTTTCATGGTGATGACTTCGCTGGCGTGCACCACGCCCACCGGCAGCCGCCGCGCCCCGGGATAGCGCGCCAGTTCGGCCCGCAGCCGTGGTTCCGGTCCCACCAGAAGCACGCGAATGCCGTGATGGCGCGCCGCTTGCAATGCGCCTTCAATCTCCGGCTTCGGCGCCTTGTCGGACCCCATCGCGTCCAGAGCGATTATGCTAGGCATGGAAGAAAGACGGAAACTAGGACTTCTCCGCGACCTCTAGAACTTCGCGACCCTTGTAGGTTCCGCACTTCGGGCACGCGCGGTGTGGCATCTTCTGCTCATGGCAGTTCGGACACTCCGACAGCGAGTGCTTCGAGAGCGAGTCATGCGCGCGCCGCGTGGCTGTGCGCTTTTGTGAATGTCTGCGTTTCGGATTCGGCATGATGTTCCTTTTCAGTTGCCAGTTGCCAGCCGCCAGTTGCCAGTCAACCCGGCCTTACTGGCAACTGGGGACTGGTAACTGGTAACTGGCAACTGGTTCTCACAGCTTATCGCGTATTTCTTTCAGCGCCGACCAGCGCGGATCCTCGACCTCGTCCACGCACGAGCACTGAATTTCATTCAAGTTCTTGCCGCAGTGCGGACACAAACCTTTGCAATCGTCGCGGCAAATCGTCTTCAACGGCAGCGCCAGCAGCACTTGCTCGCGCAACAGATCTTCCAGCAACAACCCTTCGCCCTCGTAATAACCGATCTCGGCCTCGGCGTCCGTGACCGAAAGCTCTTCGTGCCCGGAGTCGGTTCCGAGCGGCCGGTACAGAAGATCAAAGCTGCGTTCCACCTGGTGCACGACCGGATCGAGACAGCGCGCACAAGCCACTTCCAGGCTCGTCTCCAGCTTGCCCTTCACCCGGATGTCCTGCACCACCTTGTGCTTGCCGTGATGCTCCTCGACCAGATCCGCCCGGCCCTGGCTGCGCAGCGGCGACCGCTGCCGGACCTCCGCGCCCAGATCAATCACGCCCGGGCCGAACTCCTCCCGGAAATCGACCGGGTGAATCTCCAGATCCTTAATTTCGATGAGCATTGAAACCTCCGCCGCCCCCACTCCAATTACCGCAAAGGCCCGCGGAAGTGCGCACAGAGACGAAAGTCTCTCAGGGAGCAATGCTTAAGAATAAAGGGCTGAAAACTAGGTGTCAAGGAAGGGAGCAGGCACCTTACCCCTTTTGCACCGTCACTTCCACTCGTGCCGTTCCTCACTGACAAACCCGCCGCCATTCTCCTAGAATCTGCTGATCGTCAGCAAACTGGTCCACAACTTCCCGACTCCGCGGAAGAAAGGAAGCACTCCGCCATGCGGCTCTCATCCTCGAGCAATCTAAAACTCTCCTTCGATACCGTCTTCTACTACGTCACCGACATGGATGCTTCCATCGCCTTCTATCGCGACACCCTCGGACTCCCCATGGTTTCGCGTGACTACGTCGCGCGCTTCGATCTCGATGGCGTGCTCATCGAACTCGTGCGCCTCCCGCCTGGATCAGTGGTCCCCGGCAACGGCAATGCCCGCCTCTGCTTTTCCGTCGCGAATTTGCCGGAAACACTGGAGCAAATGCACGCCCGCGGCATCGCGACCAGCGATATCAAAAATAAAAAGGGCGGAAAACTGGCCTTCTTCCGCGACCCCGACGGCAACGAACTCTGCCTCTGGGAGTACGCCGAAACCGAGGATGCGAGAGAGATCGTGAAGTCAGCCTTGCTCCACGGCTAACGCCGGCATCGTCTGGTGGCACCAGCGCCACTCGGATTCTCTCCGGGCCTTCTTTTTACCGGGCAAATCCCTTACCTATGGTTATGCTAGACTATCCCTATGCCTACCCTATACGTGGAAAACGTGCCCAAGAACCTCTACGAAGCCCTGCGCGCCCGCGCCCGCAAGAACCGCAGTTCGATCGCCGCCGAGGTCATCGCGCTGCTGGAGCAGTTCGTTCCAACCCCCGAGGAATTGCGGCGCCGGAAGCACGCCTTTGAAGAGCTCATGCGGCTGCAAGCCTCCACTCCTCCCGGTCCCGGGCCTTTTCCCAGCACCGAGGAGATGATCCGCGAGGATCGTGAACGGTGACGACTTGCGTGGTGGACGCCAATGTCGCCGCCAAGTGGCTTCTGCCCGCGGCTGGCGAAGGACTCCTCGACCAGGCGAATCATTTGCTCGCACTGCATGTGAAGCGCGAGTTGCAGTTGCTGGCGCCGAATCTGATCGAGGCCGAAATCGGCAATGTGCTCTGGAAAGCCGTGCGGTGCAACCGGATCAGCCAGGCGGAAGCTGAGAATTCCTTGCAACGTTTCACTGCTCTTGCGATCCAAATCGTCCCCACCTCCGACTTGCTGGGTCAAGCGTGGCAGATCGCAGTGGCATGCGGCCGCAGCTTCTACGACAGCCTTTATGTCGCGCTGGCACTCACGACCAAGACAGAACTCATTACCGCCGACGAGCGCCTGGTAAACGCCCTCGGAACTCGCTTCCCCGTCCGTTGGCTGGGGGTTTTCTAGCCAGATACTCGCTGCCAACTTCGCACCAACGTCATCTCCGCCATCGCTGGCGCTCTGCGTTATACTGATGTACAGGCGATGGAGTTCGCCGTTAAACCGCCCTTCGGCTGATAACTCCTACAGAACTTTTGCAGGAGGACTCCGCTGTGAGCCAAAACGCAAGCTTTATCCCCAACTATCTCTCGAGCTATATATGGATCGCGCTCGGCGCCGTTGTCGGAGCCAGTGCCCGCTACTTCCTCAGCACTCTGATCGCCCGCGATTTCTCCTCCGCGTTCCCCTACGGCACGCTGCTGATCAACCTCACCGGCAGCCTCGTCCTCGGATTCTTTCTCGTCTTCTCGACCGAACGCGCGCTCGTCGACCCGCGCTGGCGCCTGCTGGTTGCCATCGGCTTCTGCGGTTCGTACACCACTTTCTCCAGCTACGCCTTCGAAAGCTTCGCGCTGATGGAGCAGGGACAATGGCTCCTGACCGGCATCAACATCGTGGCCAGCAACGCGCTCTGCCTCGCCGCCGTTTTGGCTGGCGCCGCGCTCGCCCGGGGGTTGTAAAATGGCAACCGTTATGGCCGTTCAAGTCACCATCTATCTCACCGAAGGCGATTCCTGGCATCATCGTCCGCTGCATCTGGAAATTCTGAAATATCTGCGCGAAGAAAATTCCTTCGGAGCCGTCGCCTACCACGCCGTAGCCGGCTTCCTCGGACGCGGCAAAGTCCACACCGCGCACCTCGTCGAAGCCGGAGGCGAGTTGCCCGTCGTGATCTCGTTCGTCGATACCGACGAGCACGTCAGCCGCGTTCTGCCCAAGCTCAGAGAGATGGCCGCCCACCGGCTGATTGTGCGGGAGAATGTTGTGATTGAGCAGGGCAGTTTGGACTAAATTCCATCGGGCACCAGCGCCGCTGCGCGTTCCGCCGACTCCGGGCTCGACGGATATTTCAATCCATGCAGCCAGTGCCAGTAATGCGCGCTCCAAGTCGCACCCTGATGGGTGTAACTATCTCTTCCAGGCCATTCACCAACTGGCACGACTCCAACGTGGCGGCATGAAAATACGGGCCATATTGCCCGCGATGGACCCACGATCTATTGCGAGCTTTTCAAGGGCCGTTCCGGTTTCATCCAAAACTTTTTTATTTTCTGGATCATCCGGCTTGTAGCGCTCAACGCAGAACTGCTTCCTGAGTCTCTCCACTTGCTTGCCAGATTCGACCAGATTCTGCTTGTAAAGATCGTGGAGTTTTCTGATGTCGTTTTGTCGATCTGGCAATCCGAGAAGCACGCTCTTCAACGGGAGGTCATGGTCCCACCACCACGCGTGCCGGTCAAATTCAGAGTAGAGTTTGGCAAAGCTCTCGTGCAGCTGTTTCGGGGCGCTTGGGTCTTCGAGGGGGAACGCAATTTGCTCCTTATAAAAGAATTCAAACCTTGTGTGGATTGTGCTGAGCTGCTGGTCATCCTGCAACGCCTGCTTGAGGATATCGGCGGCCAGGTTGACCCTTTGCTGTTGCAAGAGTCTCCTGTGGGAGGAGACTTCGCTGATCCACGGGACGACTAGACACGAAAGAACCGTCCCGAAAAGGAGGAGAAAGAACGGATGCTTTAGGAATCTATACGACTTGCCCTTTCGGCCGTCCTGCGTTGGAAGCATTAGACCAGCCTCACCTCTCAAAATTTGACGTTTCTCTGATTCGGTGGGATCTCCTCATTCGGTCTCTAACTTCAGCTAATGATTTGAAATCTCTCGTTGGCTTCGAATTGTATACCTTCTCAACCTCCGCTGCGCGAGTCGAAAGCCAATGGGCAGTGTCTCACTTTGCAAACTGAGACACTACCAGCGGGGAACGCCCCACCATTCGCCCGAACAGCCATCCTGTGCCCGTGGTTGTTAACACGCTGCCTGCAAAACAGAAAATACTCGCAATTTTTCCACGCGTCGCGTCGCCTACCGACCTTACCGATTGATACACTGAATGCCACGCTAGCCCATGCTTCCTTGCCAACGCCATCTCTTCGATATCCCCAGCGACGTCGCCTACCTGAACTGCGCCTACATGTCGCCGCTGATGAAGCCGGCACTGGAGGCTGGAACCGCGGGGCTTGCCCGCAAGGCGCACCCGTGGGAACTGACTCCCGACAAATTTTTTACGGGCTCAGATGAGTTCCGCACGACTGCCGCGCAGCTCCTCGACTGCTCGGCCGACTGCATCGCCATCGTTCCCTCTGCCAGCTACGGCATCGCAACCGCCGCGCGAAATTTGCCGGTCAAAAAAGGCCAGAGCATTCTCGTGCTCGCCGAGCAGTTCCCGTCCAACTACTATTCGTGGCAACGTCTAACCGAAGAAACTGGCGCTTCGCTGAAAGTCGTCGCCTGGCCCGAAAACAAAGACTGGACCGCCGCCGTTCTCGATTCCCTGACCTCTGATGTTGCAATAGCCGCTCTCCCGCACGTGCACTGGACCAGCGGCGGAAGACTCGACCTCGTCCGCATCGGCGAAGCTTGCCGCAAGCTCGGCGCCGCGCTCGTTCTCGATCTAACCCAGTCGCTCGGTGCGCTGCCCTTCAGCGTGCGCGATTTGCAGAATGGCGTGCAGCCGGATTTCGCCGTCGCCGCCAGCTACAAGTGGCTGCTCGGGCCCTATTCCGTCGGGCTTCTCTATGTCGCTCCAAAATGGCAGGACGGAATACCGCTGGAAGAGAATTGGATTCAGCGCGCCAACGCTCGCGATTTCTCGAGCCTCATCCTATATACGGAAGACTACGACGCGGGCGCGCGGCGCTTCGACATGGGCGAACGCTCGAACTTCGCGCTGCTGCCTGCCGCTGTGCGCGCCATGAAGCAGTTGCTGGAGTGGGAAGTCGCGCAGATCTCCGAGACGGCCGGCGCACTCAATCGTCAACTGGCGAAGGCCGCGGCGGACATAGGATTTTCCGCGCCCTCCGAACCGTGGCGCGCGCCTCATTACCTGGCCCTGCGGAGGAAAGCGGCGATTCCGAAGGAACTCCCCGAAATGCTCGCGAGAGAGAAAGTATTCGTCAGCGTCCGCGGAAGTTCGATTCGAGTGACGCCGCATGTCTACAACACGCCCGAGGACGGCGAGCGGCTCATCGCATGCCTGCGCCGCATCGCCTATGCAAAAACTGCTTGATGAGTCATACGGTGGAGCGACGGGCGCCTCGCCCGTCAGGCAGTGTGGTGGCCGGGCGGGGACGCCTGGCTCTCCACCGAATCTTCGCGGTACTACTGCTTGAGTGCGGTGGCTCGGCGCTGCGCCAGCGATGCCGCTTCGCTGGCCGGATTTTCTTTCTCCACCTGGTCGTAAATCTTCTTGGCCTCGTCCGGCTTCTGCCGCGACTCGTAGAACCCGGCGAGTTCGAGCTGCGCCGTCGCCTTGCTGACGGCGATCGTAGGCTTATTGATTAACTGCTTATAAAGATCGACCACCTGCGTATCCTTATTCTCCGCGCGATAAACGGAAGCCTGCGCGAACTTGCCCAATGCCGCAAGTTCAGCGTTCGAAGAGCCGGCTGTCTCCTGCAGACTTCGCTCCGCTGCTGCGTTATCGCCAAGCTGTGAAGAGGCCAATCCCACAAAGTAACGTGCCATGTCGGCAGTGCGGGTGTGCGGATACTTATCGACGATGGCCTGGAACTGCTTGCGCGCCGCCGTGGCACGCTCCTGCGGCGACGCGAAGCTATCGTACCCCGGTTGCGCTGGCACGCCTGCCGGGCGCACCGGCGTTTCAAAGGTGCGGACTGCCGTCGAAAGCTCGGCGCTCGCCTTTTCGTTCTGCTGGTTGACGTAGTACCAGCCGACAAACGCCATCGCTCCGATGGCGACAACCGCAATTACAGCAATAATCAGTTTCGACTGGTGTTCCACGGTCCAGTGGGCGGTCTTCTCCGCTGCCTCGATCGTGACCTTGCTGAAGCGGTCTTGTTTCAGTTGATGCCGGGTTTCTGCGCGCACGGGCTTCCTTCTTCGCTTAAGGATAGGCTGACAATTCTTCAGTTTAACAGGCTGATTTCCAGAGCGTCAAAGCGGCGTATCGAACCATGTTAATGTAACCCGGCGTAGGAGCGCGATCCCAGAGCGGGGGGCGGGAAGCGAAGCACTGGATTGCGGAACGGATTTTGCCGGCTTGACGGCCCAGGCGTCAGGTCTCAGGAAAATCTTCCAATCCAGAACCTGACACCTGAGACCTAAGCAGCAAAACGGCAGGGCGAACCCCTGCCGTCTCGCTCGCATACAAAAATTCGGGCCCCTACTTACCTTTATTGACCACTTTCTTGAGTTCATTTCCGGGAGTGAATTTGGCGACTTTACGGGCAGCGATCTTGATGGTGGCACCCGTCTGCGGGTTTCGGCCATTGCGGGCCTTGCGCTGTGAGACGGAGAACGTGCCGAACCCGATCAAGGCTACCCGGTCACCTTTTCGAAGGGCAGCGGTGACGCTGTCCACGGTGGTGTCGATCGCGGTCGTCGCCTGCGCCTTTGAAATGTTGCAGGCTCCGGCGATCCGGTCAACCAGATCAGCTTTATTCATGCTCTCTCCTGAGACTAGTCGTTTCGGTTCTCGCGCATCAGCCGGGGAGGAAAGCTCAAAGCGCGAGCACCGGCGATGTCAATTCTCACCTATGTTACGGGATTGTCAATGGGAAACACGTGCCAGTTGCCCGTTTTGACACATGAAGCGAACGGCTGCGTCCGCAGGAATGGGGAAATGAGCCAAAAGCGCCCGGGTTTGTCCCCCTTCTTAGCTGCGATCGGCAGTTTTCCACGGTTCTCCCAGGTTCTCCACAACCCGCCGCTCGTCTCCACAGGATGTGCACAGAGAGGAAACGGTTTCGAGTTGCGGTGCAAGCGGGTTCGGGTGCAGAGTCTAATTACACAATCGAGTAAAGAATTATGAAAACAGCAGCCGAAGTTTGCCCCCTGTGCGCGGGCTCGGGATGGAAGGCGGTTCCGGGGGCGCCGGAACGCGGCGTCACGCGCTGCGATTGTCAGTTGCGGGCGCGCGGCGGCGCCATGATCGCGGCGGCGCGAATTCCAAAGAGATACGAGCACTGTGAGCTGTCGAACTTTACGACGGATTTCCCCGGAGCCGATCGTTCGATTGCGCTGGCCCAGATCAGTGCGTCGCGCTTTGTGCAGGAGTTCAATCCGCGAGACGGCGCTGGGTTGCTGCTGGTCGGCGGAATCGGGACCGGCAAGACCCACCTCGCGGTGGGCATTCTTAAGGAACTCATTGCGGCCCGAGGAAGCGCCTGCCTTTTTTGCGACTATCGCGAACTGCTGAAACAGATTCAGAATTCCTACAACGATTCCGTCCAGGCAACCGAGCTTCAGGTGCTGCGGCCTGTGTTTGAAGCCGAGGTGCTGTTGCTCGATGAACTCGGCGCCGTGAAACCGAGCGAGTGGGTGTGGGACACGGTCAGCCTGATCCTCAACACGAGATATAACGACAATCGAACTACGATCATCACCACGAATTTCGCGGACGAGCCGGCTGCGAGTGCGACCCGGTCATCGTCACTGTCGCCGGCGCGGGCGGCCGCGCGTGAAGAAACTCTTGGCGACCGCATCGGCGAGCGTATGCGTTCCCGCCTCCATGAGATGTGCCGCATCGTGAAGATGGACGGGCCGGACTTCCGCCAGAAGTTTAAGAGCGCCAGCTTTGGATAAAGTCAGAAGTTAGAAGTCAAAATGCAGAAGTAAAATCCCTCGTGTTTTCTCCGTGCTCCTGCGCTGAAAATGAATCTACTTCTGCAATTTGACTTCTGACTTCTGACTTAGAATCCAATTGTGCTGACCGAACGCATCGAGTTCCAGCCGGAACGTGACAGCGACATCTTCTCCGCCGCAGCCGCCGCCCCGGCCGTGTTTCTTTTGCGCGGCGAGGACGCAAACTCCGAACCTTATGTCAGCAAGACCGCCAATCTCCGCCGCCGGCTGCAGCGACTGCTTTCGGCCCCTCAGGAGCAAACCAAGCGGCTCAACCTGCGCCATCGCGTCCGCTGGATCGAATACACGCTGACCGGCTCCGATTTCGAATCGGGATTCGTACTCTACCAAATCCTGCGCGCCGCCTTTCCCAAGACCTATGCGAATCGCCTGCGGCTGCGGTTCGCTCCTCTGGTCAAGCTGCATCTGGAAAACGAATTTCCCCGCGCTTCAGTCACGACGCGGCTGGGACGAATTCCGGGCAAGCGGATTTCGGGAAAAAATGTTTACTACGGGCCGTTTGCTTCGCGCCTGGCGGCGGAAAAGTTCATGAACGACGCGCTCGACTTCTTCAAGATGCGCCGCTGCGTGGAAGACCTCCATTCCGACCCGAAATTTCCCGGCTGCGTTTATTCCGAGATGAAGATGTGTTTGGCGCCCTGTTTTCGCGGCTGTACCGATGACGAGTACCGCAGCGAAGTGGTGCGGGTCGAGGATTTTCTGGACTCGCGCGGCGAATCGCTGAAGCGGCAGATGGCGGCGGAGCGCGATGACGCCTCGGCGAAAATGGAATTCGAAACCGCCGCAGCCATTCATGCGCGGCTCGACAAGCTCACTCCCGTGCTGCAGCAACTTCCCGAATTCGTCCGCCGGATTGACCAGTTTCACGCCGTAATCGTGCAAAGGTCGCCGCAACCGGAGAGCGTCACTTTGTTCCGCGTTGACGAAGGCGCGCTCGCCGGGCCATTTGAGTTTCCGATTTCCGATACGGAGCACGCCAAGTCACAATCGATGGAGGCTCGCATCCAGGCCGCGCTGACAGCATTTCCCGCGGCCAAACCAGGCAGCGCAATCGAACGCATGGAGCACCTGGCGATCCTGAAGCGCTGGTGCTATCGCGGGACTCGCGCCGGCGAAATTTTCTTTGCCGACGCCAGGGGAGAGCTGCCGATGCGGCGCCTGGTGCGGGGGATTGGACGAGTGTACAAAGGCGAAGCGCCCGAAAGCGAAATGAACTCGAAGCCGCTGTGATTCGTTGACTTTTCTATTGACTTCTGTCTTCGTAGAATGAAATCAGCTATGGCAAAAAAGAAGACGAGAAAAACATCAACGAAATCGAACAAGAAAACCGCGGCGCGACCGGAATCTCTCGATCGACTCCTCCGCGACCAATTGCTCTACTTGCTGAAAGGCGGTGGGGCGCATATTAGCTTCGACGACGCCATGCACAACTGGCCCGTGCAACTCGCCGGAGCCAAAGTTGCGAACTTCCCTCACACCGCCTGGATGCTGCTCGAGCACATGCGCCTCGCCCAGTGGGACATCCTGGAGTTCAGCCGCAACTCGAAGCATGTCTCTCCGCCATGGCCCGAAGGATACTGGCCCGCGTCGGAAACACCCCCGAACGAACAGGCGTGGACCGCGAGTGTGGCCGCGTTCAAGAAGGACCTGCGGACGATGGAGCGACTCGTCGCCGACAGAAGAGTCGATCTCTACGCCCGTATTCCCTGGGGTGATGGGCAAACAATTTTGCGCGAGGCGTTGCTGGTGGCCGACCACAACGCGTATCACCTCGGACAACTGGTGATGCTGCGGAAGAGCGTCGGAATCTGAGGGCCATTAATTTTTTCAAGAGCCAAAAAAGATTCCTCGGCGCTCTCTGCGTCTCGGCGGTGAACAAGTTCTAGGCCGCACGAACCGGCGTGCGCACCGGCCTCTTCCGGAACACAACCTTTATCTCCTCCCGCCAGCGCTCGTCAATTCCCAGCACTTCCCAATCGATCTCCGGTGAGAGATAACGCAGGATCGTGTCGGTTGTGGGATGGACGTGCAGCGCGGGCGCGACCAGCATCAGTAGAGGCTTCTGGGGCGAGATCTCGCGTCCCGGAAAATAACCGAATTGCGCAAACTCTCCGCGGCTCTGGTGCCAGGCGACGCGCGACCAGTAATCCACGCCTTGCAGCGGAAGGTGAATATCCTCGTCAGCCTTGAGTTCGATCACGGCGAGGCGGGACTCGCGAGTTGCGGCCAGAATGTCGATCATGGCGCGGTCGGCGGCGGCGAATGCGGGTACCTGGACATACAATGATCCCGCTAGCAGCCGCCCGTCGAGCGCCGCGATGTTCCGGGCGACCAGCGATTCCAGCCAGCGCTCGGGATGCATTCGCCACAACGAGTGGTTCTTGGGACCGTCCTTATGACGAACCGCCGCCGCCAGCCGCACCAGATCGGCAAACTGTGTCGCGTTCTCCGAGTTGAGAAGACGCTCTTCCGGCCCCACCCCGAAAGCGATATCCTCGCTGCTCTCGAAGTTTCGCGGATCGTGCGCAATCCGCGCCTGGGCAAATTCGAGGCCATGCCGACGGAATGAAATCAGCGCCGGCGAGAGCGCCACGACTTCCGCTTGCGGCAGAATGCCGCGAATGCGCGCAATCGATTCCGCAAAGCGATCGCGCACCTGACCTTCATCGATCGAATGCACCAACCGGGTTGCCAGGTTGCCGCAATCGCCAGTATCCACCGGAACGAGCGCATCCTCCCGTTGGTCGAATTCGTATAAATGCCATTTTGCTGCCGTGGGATGGAGATGCGCCATACGCTGCCGGGTCAGAGCCACGGTGCCTTTCGGCACAATCATCACGAGGCCCTCGACCACGCGGCGTTCCTGCTGTGCCAGCCGGCACGCTTCGAGCCAAAGGATTCCCACGGTCAGCGCGCCATCGACGGTCGCTTGCGTTTCCTGGTCGTTCACTCCAACGATGGCCAGGGCGCGTTGTCCCTGGTGGAGCAAGCCACGCAGGTAAGCCGGGCCGAAGGAGTGTTCGAGATCGATGCTGGTGGTGAGCCGGACCACCGTCCAGCCGGGAAAATTTCTCTCCAGCGCCCGGCGCAGGCGAGGCTCGTAGGCGCCGCGCGACGCACGTCGCGCGGCGGGCGAGCGCTGATCGCGATCGCGGCAGAAGTCGAGCCGGGTGGGGCGATTCTGGCCCATGCGCTGCACTTGCAACCGCAGCGTGGTGGCCTTCACTTCCGCATCCAGCACCCGCCGCACGAAATTCCGCTCGCTCGACCACAAGTGCAGCAGGCATTTGTGGTACTCGCCGGAAACCGAATATTTCGACTCCGCCAGATCGAACGCGATGGCACCGTCTTCCACCACCACGGCGGCGCGGGCACCGTCGAGAAAGTCGGAGAGCATTTGGCTTAGGGAGTCTGGGGTCATTGATTCAATGGGCAAACGGGGCAATCTCGATGGTCACTATCAGTACTTTTCGCTTTGTTTACCGTTTGGGTATTAATACGTGTTTACTACCACCCCCCTCCCCCCTGGTCCAGTGGAATCATGGGGTTGGGCTGTGGAAAATTTTCAAAATCTAGAGCACAAAGGACTTATATGGAAAATATTCCGGAATAAGGACTTAGCTCTATTTTGCGGTCAATTCTACTAAAATTGGAAGTTTTGGCGGCTTTTTGACGCCCGCTTTTAGCTTCAAATTTGTTTATCAAAGAGTAACTTGTCGATGGGCTTGGGAACACACGTCTCGAAAACCGCGAGACCCTTCGACGAGCTCAGGGCAGGCTGTGGGGCACCCACTTTCGAGGGTCTGTCTCCTGGGAAACGGGCGCACCTCGGCCCTGACACACAGGTCGATCTCCATTGTCGCCGACGGGCAGTTCGATGTCTGTGATGGTGCACACCGGACATTTGTGATGAAAAATGTTGAAGTCAGAATGATCTTCTATGTGGAGTATACTGTGGAATAGATTCCACATATGCAAATCGTTCAAATCGTGCTGGATAAAAAGCTGTTACACGCCGCCGACCAAGCTGCGAAGCGCACTCGGCGAAACCGTTCCGCTCTGGTGCGCGACGCCCTGCGGGAACATCTCCGCCGGTTGGAACTGCGAGCCAGCGAAGATCGCGACCGGCAGGGCTACTCGCGACAGTCGCAAGCCGACGCGGAAGCGCGGGGTTGGGAATCGGAGGCCACGTGGCCGGAAGAATAGCCCGAGGCCAGATAGTCCGAGGCGAGGTTCGGCTCTACCAGTTTGCCGCGCCCGACAAGAAACGACCGGCGCTCGTGCTCACCCGCAACAGCGCCATCGCGTATTTATCCACGGTCACGGTTGCGCCTGTCACTTCGACGATTCGCGGCGTCCCATCGGAAGTCGTGCTGAATGAGGAGGACGGCATGAAGTCCCCGTGCGCGGTGAACCTGCACAATGCAGTTACGGTGTCGCAACAGCGCCTGGGGAAACGCGTGGCCCAGCTTAGTTCCGCACGAATGAATGAAGTGTGTGCTGCTCTGCGCTTCTCTCTGGGTTGCGATTCAAACTAGTTACTGGGAACGTTCCGGTTGTCCGCGGGGTTTTCTGTCGAGCTCTGAACTGCCCCACTCAAGCCAAAATCGGGCTTGAATGGGCCACCCGCACCCGTGCGGGGTGGCAGAGATAAGATGTGGCGAAGTTTACAATTTGATTTCGGCAATTCTTGCGAGCATTCTCTGTCGCTCCTCGGCTTCCTGGATTCGCTGACGCTGCAACTGTTGTTGCGTGGCGAGATTGTCTCTGTGCTTCTTAGCAACTACCTCCGCATACCGTTGATTTGCGAGTTGCACGAAAGTTTTCGTATAGATAGTCATCTGCTCGGGAGCTTCTCCGCTACCAAGATGCACATGAGCTTCGTCGTTGTGGAAATTGAAAGACTCGGGTCCTTTGCCCAGATATGAGGAGTATCCTGCGCGCGGGTCGCGGAAAGCCATGGTCCATTCGTACGACGGCGCAGCCGACAACTTGTAAATCAGGTAAGGCTTATGATAGTTGACACCCGTGATCCGAATGGGATTCCTAACGAATGGATCATCGACCTCTGTTTCCGGAATGACCTCTGACTTCAGTGAGTTCAAGCGCTGAGCCGTGACAAACTCGTTGCCTCGTGCGTTGAGTTCGCGTTTTACCTGCTCAATGGTCGGTCGGGCCCCCGGGTCGTGCCGTAGCATCAACTCGACCAATCCATCAACGTACGCGAAATTTGGCGCAACTTCGGAAACTTTCCGGAACCCGGTTCCGTGCGGCACACTGGAAGTAAACATTTCGTTCAACATCAACCCTAACGCGTATATGTCCGCCTTGCTATCCACTGCCTGACCGCGGCGTCTCTGCTCGGGTGCTGCATATTCGAAATTCGCCAATCTATCCTGGCTTCTAGTTTCGACGGCAGTCAGTAATTCCTCTTCTTCAAAATGCGCAATCCCGAAGTCGGCGATAACCAGCGTGTCCTCGGCAGCAGAAAAAAGTATGTTCTCGGGTTTAAGGTCCCGGTGCCAAACGCTAAGTAGGTGAGCGGCTTCCACCCCATTGAGAATTTGCGAAAAATACGGAAGCACGGCTTCTGACGGTATTTGTTTTTTCAGCAGATCGCGCAGGGTGCCGGAGTATAGAGGCATCACGTAGAAGCTTTCGCCCGCAGCTGTAATACCATGACCAAGCACTGCTACGATATTGTGGTGAGAGGTTTTAGAGCAGAAATGGATTTCATTCTTAAACCGTTTTAAACGAGATCGGGTCGCCTTATCTCCGTAAAGAACCTTGATGGCAAAAGGGACTCCGTCGGGGTCAGTAGCCTCGTAAACCTCACCAGACCCACCCGACCCTTTTGAGGACTTGATCGTGTAAATCTCGAAGGCGGTTTTGAACGTCTCACCTTTTTTGTAACTCACGAACTGTGGCCTCCTGCCTCGATGATAGACAACATGCACAAGAGTTGCTAGCTATTGCGGCTGCGAGCGGAACAGTGGGCGGGTGGCCTACTCAAGCCCGGTTTTGGCTTGAGTGGGGATGTTCACACATCACAGAGTCCGGCGGACAAACTAGATTGCCCTCATGCCATGGGGACTCACGCGTTTTCACCACAGCGGGCAGAGTCATTTCGTTACTTTATGCTGTTACCATCGCCCCATTCGACTCCTTGGCTGCGCTCAGTCGCTCAGGGCAGGCTCCGGTTGTTTGCCACGGACGCAAGCCGACGAATCTTCGAGTCAGGGTGGAACATCCCACCCTAAAATCGCAAAGAGCGCGATTTTAGGATGGGGCACCCGCGCATCTGCTGCATAGCGAATTCAAATACATAGGTCCTTCGCTTCGCTCAGGATGACAGCGTGGATTTATACCGCGAACTGTGGGACACGACGCCAAAGCCCGCGTATTTATTAACCCTGAACGATGATTACTCGAAGCCCGTGGCTCGCAGCTCGAAGCTCTGGTGTTCCGCTCATGGGATAATGCTGTAAGCGCCGCGAGTCTTTTGCAAAACCTTGCGCATCAAAATATGGTGATTGCCAACCAGGAACACTTCTTCTTCAAGCACTACGGGCTTACGAATCAAGATCTTGCGACTTATCTGACCGCCGCGCTTTCCGCGGGCGGCGACTACGCCGACCTCTATTTCGAATACCTGACCTCGACCTCCCTGATGATGGATGAATCGCTGGTGAAGTCCGCCTCGCAGGGAATTTCCGCGGGCTGCGGTGTGCGCGTCGTCTCCGGCGAGCGCACCGGGTATGCCTATACCGACGATCTTTCTCCACAACGGATTCTTCATGCCGCGCGCACCGCGGCGCTGATCGCGAGCGCGCCGTCCAAGACGACGGTCGCCGGATTCCAGCAGAAGCCGGCCCGCAGCTTATACCCCCTTGCCTTGCCGTCAGTGGACGCGGACATTACCGCCAAGGTCGAACTGCTGATGCGCGCCGATCGCGCCGCTCGCGGATACGATCCGCGCATCAAGGAAGTACGCGCCAGTTATGCCGACGAACTGCGAACCATTCTGGTGGTCGGCTCCGACGGCACATTTGCGGAAGACTCGCAGCCGCTGGCGCGCATGAATGTCTCTTGCATCGCGAAGACCGACGCGAGTTCGGGCCGCGGCACCTCTGGCGGTGGCGGCCGAGTTGCGCTCGACTTCTTTTTCGGCGACAAAACGCCAGAGTTCTTCGCCAAAGAGGCAGCGCGCCAGGCGATTCTGCAACTCGACGCGCGCGAAGCTCCGGCCGGAGACATGGAAGTCGTGCTCGGCCCGGGATGGCCCGGCGTTCTGCTGCACGAGGCCGTGGGCCACGGATTGGAGGCCGACTTCAATCGCAAGAAGACGTCGGCATTCGCCGGGCTGATCGGCAAACGCGTGGGCAGCGAAAAGTGCACCGTGGTCGACAACGGCACGATGCCGTGGCGGCGCGGGTCGCTAAACGTGGATGATGAAGGCCAGCCCACGCAGGAAACCGTGCTGATTGAGAACGGAATTCTGAAGGGATACCTCAGCGACAAACTTTCCTCGAAGCTGATGGGCCTGGCTGATACCGGCAACGGACGCCGCGAGAGTTATGAGCACATTCCGATGCCGCGCATGACGAACACTTACATGCTGGCCGGGCAGGACGATCCCGGAGACATTATTCGTTCGGTGAAGAACGGCGTCTACGCGGTGAACTTCGGCGGCGGACAGGTCGATATCACGAACGGCAAATTTGTTTTCTCGGCGTCGGAAGCGTATCTCATCGAAAACGGACAGATCACGGCCCCGATCAAAGGCGCAACCCTGATCGGCAACGGACCCGATGTGCTGACGCGGGTTTCGATGGTCGGCAACGATCTGAAACTCGATGAAGGCGTCGGCACCTGCGGCAAAGATGGACAGGCCGTTCCGGTCGGCGTCGGCATCCCAACAATTAAAATCGATCGCCTGACCGTCGGTGGCACGGCGAAGCGCGAAACCGGCGGATTCATGCAGTAAAGCGCTTTTAGCTCTTGGCTCTTAGCTAAGAGCCAAGAGCTAATAGCGATTTGCGAAATGACGACAACTCTGGAAACTCATACCCCGAAGCTCGAAACCGAATTACAGGAAATCGCCACCGACGTTGTCCGCCGCGCCATGAAAGGCGGCGCGACGGCGGCTGAATGTGTGGTCCGCGAGGGCGACGAATTTTCGACCGTGGTGCGCCTCGGCCAGGTCGAAACGCTGAAGGAATCGGGCTCGCGCGCCATCGGCGTGCGCGTCTTCTTCGGACAGCGCGCGGCCAGCACCTATTCCAGCGATTTTTCCGCCGCCGGCATCGAGCGCATGTTGAAGTCCGCACTCGAACTGGCGAAGATCTGTTCCGAAGACCCGTATGCCGGAATTCCCGAAGCCGGCCAGCTCGGATCGCTTCAGGGCGACCTCGACCTTTATCACGAGGACGTTTACTCACTGCCCGGCGCCGAGCGCATCGAATATGCGCGCCGCGCCGAAAAGGCCGCACTCGACGCCGATCCCCGCATCAAGAATTCCGAGGGCGGATCGTTCGACGCCGCGACCGGCAGAAACGCGCTGGCAAATTCCCACGGCTTTGTCGGCGAATACCGGCGGTCGTACTGTTCGGTCGCGGTGGTACCCATTGCGCAGGACGCGAACGGCGGCATGCAGCGCGATTACTGGTATTCGGTGGCACGCAGCCTGGCGAAGCTCGACTCGGCCGAGCAGGTAGGAAAAGAAGCGGCGCGCCGCACCTTGCGACGCCTGGGCGCGCGCAAAGTGAAGACCGCGCATGTGCCGGTGGTGCTCGATCCGATGGTCGCAAACTCCATGCTCGGACACATCTTCGAGGGCGTGAATGGCGACTCGGTCTATCGCGGAGCTTCGTTCCTGGCGGGCAAACTCGGACAGAAAATTGCCGGAACGAACGTTACCGTCATTGACGACGGCACCATGCCCGGAGGCTTCGGCACCACGCCCTTCGATGGCGAAGGGATTCCCACCCGCCGCACGTTAGTGATCGAGAACGGGATTCTGAAGTCATATCTGCTGAATACCTACACGGCGAAGAAGTTGGGCCTCGAGACCACCGCCAACGCATCTCGCGGGCTCGCCGGGACACCCGGCATCGGACCGGGAAATTACTTCCTCGAACCCGGAACGAAAACGCCGAACCAGATTATCGCAGAGATCAAAGACGGCCTCTATGTAACCGAGTTTCTCGGTCACGGCGCCAACCTGGTCACCGGCGATTACTCCCGCGGTGCCTCCGGCATGTGGATCGTCAACGGCGAACTGGCCTATCCAGTCGAAGAGATCACGGTAGCCGGCAACCTGAAAGACATGTTCTGCAATATTTCCGAGATAGCCAGCGACCTGGAATTCCGCGGCAGCATAGCCTCGCCCACGATCCGTATCGACGGACTCACGGTAGGCGGAGAGTAGCAAGGCTCACGTAGGAGGACACCCAAAAGAAACTGACTGCGACCTGCTGGAAGATAATGGTTATAATCGGTACGCCTTGGGTCCCGGATAGCAATGCGGGGAGCCACTATCCCGAGCCGTGCTCGGCCCTGATGCTGGGCACTCTGATCGGTTCTAAAGCAGTTCGTGATCAGCCGTGAACGAAACCCAGAAAGACGCATCCCATCGAGTTCGGCAAGCAGTAGTGCAAACTCTTTCTTCGGTTGAAGATCTTGTCTATGTCGGTCTCGGGCTGCTCTTAACAATTGCCGCACTCACCCTGCTGGTCACCACGCTCAAGAGTGTGGCGCTGGCCTTGTGGCACCACGCATTGGGCGGACAAGTCGTGAACCTTCTTGATCAAATCCTCCTGATCCTGCTGGTCATCGAGTTGCTGTATACGGTGCAGGTGTCGTTTCGTGAGCACGGGCTCATCGCCGAGCCGTTCCTCGTGGTGGCGTTGATTGCAGTCATCCGAAGGGTCCTGGTCCTGACGGCAGAAGTACCCAAACTGGCGGAAGCGGGCGAGGCGGCTTTCCGGCATGCCATGGAGGAATTGGGGGTACTCACCATCATGGTGCTGGTGCTCGTAAGTTCTTTGATTATGCTGCAGAAGTATGCAAAACGTGCGGTGTGACCACCCTGGATTTGGCAGCCTTCCGCGCAATCGCCTTTCGCTTTAACATGGCTTGATACGCCGTATGGCACCGGACATTCCTGTCCTATCCGCGTAGAATTGGGGATTGGCCTCTATGTCGGATCTTCGCCGTGGTCTCATCATCGTGAATACCGGTCCGGGCAAGGGGAAGACCACCGCGGCCATGGGGACGGCGCTGCGGGCCGTCGGGCAGGGGATGCGCGTCCTGATGCTGCAATTTTTGAAGGGCTCGTGGCATTACGGAGAACTCGACGCGGTCAAGGCTTTCGGCGACAAGTTCGTCCTCAAGCAGATGGGACGAGGCTTCGTAAAAGTCGGCGCCGAGAAACCAGACCCTGAAGATGTACGGATGGTGGAGGAGGCCTGGGCCGAGGCCGAGAAAGCGATCCAATCCGGCGAATGGGATCTGGTGGTGCTTGATGAAATCAATTACGCCATCAGCTACGGTATGCTGGATCCGGCGAAAGTGGTGGAGTCTCTGGCGCGCAAGCCGGAGATGGTGCACGTCATCTTGACTGGAAGAAACGCGCATCCGGCAATTGTCGAGCTTGCCGACACCGTGACGGAAATGCGCCAGGTAAAACACGCCTACGAAAAAGGCGTGATGGCGCAGAGAGGAATCGAATATTGAATTGGTAATTTTGTAATTTTGCAATTTGGTAATCTAAGAACCTTTTGGGGCGCGTGCGCTTAGATTTTCAAATTACTAAATTACACAATTACAAAATTACAAATTCCCCATGGCTTGGTTCAAACGACAATCCGGTGAGCTAGACACTTCGGGGGAGAAGAAAGTGCGCACCGAGGGCCTGTGGGTGAAGTGTGACGGCTGCCGCCAGATTATCTGGAAGAAGGACTTAGAAGAGAACCTCAACGTCTGCCCGAAGTGCGGCAAGCACTTCCGCATCGATGCGCGCACCCGCCTGGCGCAGCTCCTCGACGACAATCAATACGAAGTTTTTGACAGCAATCTGGTCTCCACCGACCCGCTGAAATTTGTGGACCTGAAAGCGTACTCCTCGCGTTTGAAGCAGGCGAAGGCGGACACGGGTCTGAAAGACGCCATCATCAACGCCCATGGCAAACTGAACGGCCGCCCGGTGATCGTGAGCGCGATGGAATATTCGTTTATCGGCGGAAGCATGGGCGCGGTGGTTGGCGAGGCCATCACGCGAGCCATTGAGAAGGCGATGGAAACGCGGAAACCGATCATCATCGTCTCGGCGTCGGGCGGCGCGCGCATGATGGAAGGCGTGATCAGCCTGATGCAGTTGGCGAAGGTCTCCGCCGCGCTGGCGCGTTTGGACGCGGCGCGGGTCCCGTACATTTCGGTTTTAACCGATCCCACGACCGGCGGCGTGACCGCATCGTTTGCCATGTTGGGCGACCTTAATATCGCCGAACCCGGCGCTCTGATTGGCTTTGCCGGGCCGCGCGTGATTGAGCAGACCATCCGGCAGAAGCTGCCGCCAGGGTTTCAGCGCTCCGAGTTTCTCCTGGAACATGGAATGCTCGATGCCGTGGTCGTGCGCAAGGAGTTGAAGGCATACATCGCGCGGGCGCTGGAATTCATGGTGCAAGCAGCGTAGCGGCGCTCGCGTGGGGACGGCCACCTTTCGGGGCTCAAGCCGAGCGCAACTCGGCCGGCGGGTGGCCCGGGTTTCGCGTCCATCCCCGCTCTGGAGAGGGCGCCTCGGCCAAGCTTGGGCGGTGTATTCGTCGGTCACCAACTCGGTGCATTGACCAACAGACTAATTCTTAATAGGAGCGATCAGCATCGATGCCCCGACTACCTCTCCGGCATCGGATTCCTGAACGAAAGCAATCAAGCGCAAATTCGCAGGATCAGGCGTGGATTTGACTTTCACAAGAACATCACGACCAAAGTTCTTCCCCTTCTCCACCGTGCCAACTTTGCTGATACTCTCGGCCACGGCGACATAACGGATGTCGCGACCCTTGTTCTCGCCGCCCAAAATGTGGGATTCCGCGTGATTGAGTGCAACCGCAACGAAGACGTCGGCTTTGCGGGCCTTGAAGTCTCCCGGCAACGCCTCGACCTCGAGGTGAACGCGGAGCGTTCTTGGATTCGCCAGAGAAACGGGAAAAATCCTAACCGGAATCTTGGCATGGCGACTGGCGGTTTCGATAGCGCGACCCACGGCACGGGCATCACTCCCGTTCAGTTGCGTGGTTCCATCGACCACGATTTGCGGCGTGTAAGGGGTCTTTGATCCAAAGCGGCGCTCATAATCGCCCTGCCGAGCGGTGAAAAAACTCGACGAGTAAGCGTCTTTCCAGCCATCGTGGTTCCAATAGTCCACATGTTCACTAAGAACAATCACGTCAGCTCCCAGTATCGGTTGCGATCCATCCAACTTCTCGAGCAGGGCATCGGCGGGAGGACAACTCGAACACCCTTCGGAAGTGAACAACTCGACCAGCACAGGCGATGCACCATCGCCTCGAGGAAGATCCGAGGCAACCGCGAACGTGGAAGCTGCCCCAGTTATGAGAAAAGTCATGAAAACAGGGAGTGTGACAGTGAGCCTCATCTTCATAGCGACCTCATGCCTATCAAGCGGCCCTTCGCAGGTAGGCCCTTTATTCTAACTCTGATAGGAGCCCCGCCCCAGCTCAAGTGCAGCCACCCGCACCACTCACGTAGCGACGGCCGCCCCTCGGCCGTCCAAGCCGAGCGCAGTTCGGCAGTTGCATGTGGTCACAGCAACTCTGGATTCGCTACAACCATCCTCACAAGCTGGTATCCTTTCCCTCGTTCGAGCGCTTGGGAAGCGCTTGGACCTCGATCCGCCGCCGTCCGATGGGAGAAAGTCGAAACCGCTGGCCGGACTTGCTACCCTAAACATTAGCCGCTGTCACGAACGGCGACGATTCCGCCCCGAGTTCGCGAACGGACAGCTACCGACGACTGACGACCGATGTCTTACGAAACCGCAGTTGCGCAGATGTACGCGTTGGGCCACGAGTTGGCGCAGACGCCGTCGCACAAGTTCGATCTGGCGCACATTCGCGTGCTGCTGGCCGCACTAGGGCATCCGGAAAATAGTTTCCCAACGGTGCTGGTCGCGGGCACCAACGGCAAGGGTTCGACGGCCGCGACTCTGGCATCCATCCTGCAGGCTTCCGGGCTGAAGACTGGGCTCTATACTTCGCCGCATCTGGTTCGCATCAACGAGCGGATTCGCCTCAATGGCAAACCCATCGCCGACGACGATTTCGCGATGCTCCATGATGTGGTCGACCGGACCGCCGAGCGGCTGGTTGGCGAAGGCGATCTGCCGTGGCATCCCAGCTTCTTTGAGACGCTGACTGCGATGGCCTTTGAGTATTTCGCGCGGAACCGTCCCGACATGGTTGTGCTTGAAGTCGGCATGGGCGGGCGTCTGGATGCGACCAACGTGGTTGAGCCGCGCCTCAGCATCATCACCGACATCTCGCTCGATCATCAGAAATATCTGGGTGAAACTGTCGGCGAGATTGCCCGCGAAAAAGCCGGCATCATCCGGCCGGGCGGAATTGTGGTTACGCTGCCGCAATTGCCCGAAGCCAATGACGTGATCGGAAACACAATCCTGGATGTGGGCGCGCGGGCGGTGAATGCGGTGCCGTATGTGCCGCCGGTGTCGCCCAGCAGTGGTCAGTGGCAACGGTATCCGCTGGACGTGATGGGGGCGCAAATCATGATCGAGTCGCCGCTGGTGGGGCGTCATCAGCTGCGCAACCTTGCGCTGGCGATCGCGGCGGCGGAGGAACTGCACAACCAAGATATAGAAAATCACGGAACAGCTCAGATCACGCCCGAGACGATCGCACAAGGCATCCGCGAAACGCATTGGCCGGGGCGCTTCCAGGTGGTGCCGGCCGCGGGAGACGATCCCGAGTATGTGCTCGATGTCGCGCATAATCCGGCCGGAGCCTGGGCGTTGCGGTCGACGCTTTCGGCCGCTTACCAGAATCCGCGAAACGGCGAACTAGGAATAGGAAATGGAGAACCAGGAGACGCCCGGGAGATCACGCTGGTGTTTGGCGTGATGAGGGATAAGGCTGTGCGGGAGATTACTGAGATTCTGTTTCCGATCGCCGGGCACGTGATCGTGACCCACGCCAACAACCCGCGCTCGGCGAGTCCGGGTGAGATTCGGCAGGCCGCCGCACGTGTGGCCGCGGGCATTGAGATTGAAGAGGCCGAGGATGTAGCGTCGGCCCTGGGCCGGGCGCGCAAGGTTGCCGGATCGGGCGGCTTGGTCGTTGTTACCGGTTCGATTTACATTGTCGGAGAGGCGATGCGAACGCTCGGCGTCGGCATCTAAGAACATGTGTAGAGACGGGGCTTGCCCCGTCTCAGGTCGCTCAGGCAGGCTCTGCGCGCGGGAAAACTTAGGCACGAAATCTTGGACAAGATCGCCACAACTGCGGACCCCGAAAAAGAGCGGGAAGAACTGCGCTCAAATGCACCGCCGGGGGCGGCTGTCCCTACGTGGTCTGAGACGCGGCCCGCAACTCATCCCGTCAACCGCCATGGCTGGCCCAGCCGCCTGCGCTCGTATTTCATTCTTGACCCGCTGATCTGGGCTTACACGCTGATTCTGGGCACGGTTTCTCTGACGTGCTCGCTCTTCGACCGTAACGGGCGCGTCCAGCACAATTGCGCCCGCCTCTGGTCGTGGCTCATCATGAAGACGATCCTGTCGCCGGTGAAAGTCACGGGCTTGGATATGGATAAGATCGACAACTCCAAACCCCGCGTGTATGCGGTCACGCATGCATCCGCGCTCGACATTCCAATCCTCTACGTCAACTTGCCCTTTCAATTCCGCATCATTTTCAAGAGTGAATTGCTGGGGTACCCGTTCATCGGCTGGCATCTGAAACGCTCGGGACAAGTCTGCATCAATCAGCAGAACCCGGCGGCTTCAATCGGCGCCATCAAGTCAGCGCTGAGGGGCCTGCGCAGTGGCACGCCGCTGGTAATCTTTCCCGAGGGCGGCCGTACACGAGATGGCGAGATTCAACCTTTTCTGCCCGGCGCATTTTTTCTGGCGATCAAGGCGCAGGCTGATATCGTGCCGATCGCGCTCGTTGGCACCTTCGACCTGCTGCCGATGAACACCTACCACATCAAGTGCCAGCCGCTGGAGATGCGGGTTGGCGAACCGATCTCCACCGCCGGGTTGACCGTGCAAGATACAGACAAAGTGTCGGCCAAGGTGAAGTCCGCAATCGAAGCTCTGCATTCGGTGCCCAGAAGCGCGTAGGGACAAGAACCACGTAGGGACGGCCGCCCTCGGCCGTCCGCGAGCAATGATAAACTTAAAAATTCAGCAGAATACAAGGTCCATCCATGTCTGACAGCATTCATCTCAAGCTCCCCGACGGCAGCACCACGGAAGTCCCGAAAGGCACCACTGCGCTCGATGTTGCCAAGTCCATCAGCCCGCGTCTCGCCGACGCCGCTCTCGCGGCCAAATCGAATGGCGATCTGATCGACCTCACCCGTCCGCTTGAAAATGACACCGATCTCCGCATCATCACTGAGAAGGACCCTGAGGCGCTCGAGGTCTATCGTCATTCCTCCGCGCACCTCCTCGCCGCCGCGGTGCTCGAACTCTTTCCCGAGACCAAACTCGGCCACGGTCCCGCGACCGAGAACGGATTCTTCTACGACTTTTATCGCCCCACCGCGTTCACTCCCGAAGATCTCGAGAAGATCGAAAAGAAAATGCAGGAGCTAGTCCAGCAAAACCTGCCCTACGCGCGCGAGTTTCTGCCGCACAAGGAAGGCCTGGAGCGCTTCAAGAGCGAAGGCGACTTCATGAAGTGCCACTTCATCGAGCAGTTCACCAAGCCCGATGAGAAGATTTCGATTTACAAGACTGGAAGTTTCCAGGATTTCTGCCGTGGTCCGCACCTGCCTTCGACCGGAAAGATCAAAGCTTTCAAGCTGCTCAACATCGCCGGCGCCTACTGGCTCGGAGACGAAAAGAATCCGCAACTGCAGCGCATCTACGGCACGTCGTTTTTTTCGAAGAAGGATCTCGACGCCTACCTCGCCGGCATCGAAGAAGCGAAGAAACGCGACCATCGCGTCCTGGGCAAACAGCTCGACCTGTTTTCGATCCAGGAACTCGCCGGACCCGGCCTGATCTTCTGGCATCCGAAGGGCGGCATCATCCGCAAGGAGATGGAAGACTGGATGCGCGAAGAGTACCTGCGCCGCGGCTACTCGCTCGTCTGCACGCCGCACGTGGCACGCCGCCAGTTGTTCTATACCTCGGGCCACGAGGGCTACTACTCGCAGAATATGTTCGACGCGATGGAGCTCGAGGACGCCGAATATCGCCTCAAGCCCATGAACTGCCCGGGCCACATCCTGATCTACAAAGATTCCCTGAAGTCATATCGCGACTTGCCCGTGCGCTTGGGCGAACTCGGCACCGTCTATCGCTACGAGCGTTCGGGAGTGATGCACGGCCTGCTGCGCGTCCGCGGTTTCACCCAGGACGACGCGCACATCTTCTGCACTCCGGAGCAAATTGAAAACGAAATCGTCGGCTGCCTGGAGTTCGCGCTCGCCGTGCTGAAGGCCTACGGCTTCGACCAGTACCAGACCGAGCTTTCCACCTGGGATCCGAAGGACAAGAAGAGCTTCCTCGGCACGGAAGACCAGTGGAACCTGGCCAACCACTCGCTCGAAAGCGCGCTGAAAAAGCTGAACATCGAATACAAAATAATGCCCGGCGAAGCCGCATTCTACGGCCCGAAGATCGACATCAAACTGGTGGACGCCATCGGCCGCCTCTGGCAGCTCTCGACCGTGCAGTTCGACTTCAACCTGCCGCAACGCTTCCAGCTCGAATACGTAGCCGAAGACGGCAGCCGCAAGCAGCCCGTCATGGTCCACCGCGCGCTCTACGGATCGGTCGAGCGCTTCTTCGGCGTGCTGATCGAACACTACGCCGGAGCCTTCCCGGTGTGGCTCTCGCCGGTGCAGGTAGCGATGATTCCAATCGCCGAGCGCCATACCGAGTACGCGGAAAAAGTAGCGTCGCAACTACGGGAGGCAGGCGTGCGCGTGGAAGTAGATTCCCGCAACGAAAAGATGAACGCGAAGATCCGCGAACACGCGATGCAGAAGGTGCCGTTCCTGCTGGTGGTCGGAGACAAGGAATCCGAAGCAAACAAAGTCAACGTCCGCACTCGCGGGAAAGAGAAAACCGAAAGCATGGGCACGGCGGAATTCGTGGAGAAGATCAAGAAGCTGATCGCGGAAAAGAGCGCGACGCTATAGTTGGACCTGCTCACATAGGGACGGCCGCCCTCGGCCGTCCAAGCGAGCGCAGCTCGCAGGGTTTCGTCTACTTCATCCGTGCGTTCAACGCGCATGCTGAGCATAGCTGCGGAGCTTCGCTCCGCGAGGACGGCCGAGGGCGGCCGTCCCTACGTGGAACCATCCCCACCCCCTGTGTTAGCATCAGAAGTTTCGCAGGCGTTGTTGGGCTGGCCTGTTCCCTGTACTCATCCTCATTCCGGGCCGTATCACCCTTCCCGTAAGCCTGCGGAAGGAGACAACCCGTGAAAGCGTACGAAGGAGCCAATCTCCGCAATATTGCCCTCATCGGACACGGGCATGCCGGCAAAACCACCCTGGTGTCCGCCATGCTCTACACCGCCGGAGCCGCAGGGCGCCTCGGGCGCGTCGACGACGGCTCCGCCCCGACCGACTACGATGAAGAAGAAATCGCCCGCAAAATGTCCATCTCGACCGGCCTCGCTTTTGTCGAGTGGGGCAAGCCGGATTCAAAGGTCAAGATCAATCTGCTCGACACTCCCGGCTTCAACATGTTTGTCCACGAGGCCAAGATGGTGCTGCCCGTGGTCGACGCCGCGCTCGTCGTAGTCGATGGCGTTGCCGGCGTCGAGGTCGTCACCCAGCGCGTCTGGGGATACTGCAACGACATTGAGCTGCCGCGCATGATCGTCGTCAACCGCATGGACCGCGAGCGCGCCGACGCCAACCGCGTGCTCGAATCGCTCGCCAACGCCTTCGGCCGCGCCGTCACTCCGCTGCAGATCCCCATCGGCAGCGAGAAAAGTCTCAGCGGCATTGTCGATCTCGTCCGCATGAGGGCCTACACCTACGAGATGGGCGGAAACGGCAAGGGCAAGGAAGGCCCGATCCCCGCCGACATGGCCGGCACAGCCAAGGAAGCCCATGAAAAATTAGTGGAACTCATCGCCGAGGGCAAAGACGCGTTGATGGAGGAGTTCTTCGAGAAGGGCACCATCCCCGAGGAGCACCTTGTCCCCGCGCTGCACGATGCGATTCGCGAAGACAAGCTTTTTCCCGTGCTCTTCACCTCCGGCCTCGGCAATATTGGCGTAGACGAGCTGATGGATTTCATCGTGGACTACACCCCTGCTGCCAGCGAACATCACGCCATCACCGGCTGGACGGCCGAAGGCAGCACCGAGCCAACCACGCGCAAGGGCACTGACAACGAGCCCGCCTCCGTCTACGTCTTCAAAACTTTGTCCGACGCGTTCGCCGGCCGCATTTCCTATTTCAAAGTTTTTTCCGGCGTGCTGAAGAACGATGCCTCGCTCCAGAACTACAATCGCAATATTCAAGAGAAATTCGCTCACATTTCCCTGATCCAGGGCAAGCAAGCGGTTCCAATCTCCGAGTTGCACGCCGGCGATATTGGCGCGGTCGCGAAGCTCAGAGAAACTCTCACCGGCGACACGCTGGGCGATAAGTCCTCGCCGATCCGCTATCCCGCTGTGCAGCTGCCCGAGCCTGCCATCACCTTCGCCATCGAGCCGAAGAGCCGCGCCGATGAAGACAAACTCGGCGTCGGCCTCCACAAGCTGATGGAAGAAGACGCCATGCTGCGCTTCTTCCGCGACCCGCAGACCAAAGAATTCCTCATCGCGGGCACCGGACAGCAGCACATCGAAGTCGTGGTCTCGAAGATGAAAAAGCGTTACCACGCCGAAGTGGTGCTGAAGGCGCCCAAGGTTCCCTATCGCGAAACCATTCGCGGCAAGGCCGACGTTCAGGGACGCCACAAGAAGCAGACCGGCGGCCACGGCCAGTACGGCGATTGCAAAATCAAGATGGAGCCGCTGCCGCGAGGCGCCGAGTTCGAATTCGTCAACGATATCTTTGGCGGCGCCATCCCGCGCAACTTCATTCCCGCCGTCGAAAAGGGAATCAAAGACGCCGCCGCCCGCGGCTATCTCGCCGGCTATCCCGTGGTGAACTTTCGCGCCATCCTCTACGACGGCTCTTACCATGACGTGGATTCGAACGACCTCTCGTTCCAGATGGCGGGCCGCATCGCCTTCCGCAAAGCTATGGAAGTCGCCAAGCCGACGCTGCTCGAGCCGATCATGACGGTCGAGATCACCGTGCCCGACGAATTCGCCGGCACCATCATGGGCGACCTCAACAGCCGGCGCGGGCGCATCCAGGGCATGGATAACAAGGCCGGCAACACCATCGTGAAGGCCGAGGTGCCTATGGCCGAGATGCTCACCTACGGCGCCGATCTCACCTCCATGACCCAGGGCCGCGGCAGCTTCTCCATGGAAATGCATCACTACGACACCGTCCCGCAACAATTGCAGGAGAAGATTATCGAGAAAGCCAAAGCGGAGCGCGGCGAGGTTAAAGAAGAGGAAGAATGAGCTCACGTAGGGACGGCCGCCCCCGGCCGTCCAGGTCGAGCGAAGCTCGACAGCGCCCGTGCACCGCATGGACAGCCGAGGGCAAGGTGAAAGAAGAAGAGGAAGCAGGGAAGTCCAAAAACAGATTCACCAGCAAGCGGTTTCTAGCGTACCATTCCTCTTTCTTCTTTACTCAAGGAGGCACGCATGTCCAAGCGGAGTTCCCCTATCGGCTGCCGCTTGTCCTTCGCGACGGTCTTTCTTCTGCTCTTACTCACCTCCCAACCTGCGATGACACAGCAAAGCAAGAGCGTGACGCTGGAGATCGACCACGTCTCGATCTGCGGATCGAATCTTGACACGCTTCGCCAGACCTTCACGGATGTAGGCATGACCCCGGACCTCGGTGGTCCTCACGGCAACGGCATTACCCAAATGGCCGCCATCGGCTTCGATGACGCGTCTTACCTTGAGCTGATCGCGCCGGTAAAGCCGGGTGCGACCGAAGGCTCCGAATGGGCGAAGTTTATGGCCGGGGATGCGGTCACCTGCGCATGGGCCGTAGGGACGAACGTTTTGCTGCAGGAAGTGGATCGCCTGAAGAAGGCCGGAATCGCCGTCACAACTCCCGAACGAGGCAGCCGCAAGCGCCCTGACGGCATGTCGATCGAGTGGATGACCGCCGACGCTGGCTCCGGAACAGCGGGCTCCACGCTGCCGTTCATCATCGAAGACGAGACGCCGCGCGCCTGGCGCGTCCAGACTTCGGCCAGCGTACAAGGAGCGCCGGTGAACGGCATCGAAAACGTGGTCCTCGGCGTCAACAATCTTGATGCGTCAATTGCCTTGTTCCGCAAGGCTTACGGCTGGGCCGAGCCGCTCACCGAGACGCAGAAAGACTTCGGCAAACTCGCGTACTTCCCCGGAGAGCCCGTGATTCTGGCAGCGCCTTCCGGCGGAGGTTGGCTCTCGGACCGGCTCGGCAAGTTTGGCGAGACCCCGGTCGCCTACCTGCTCGGCACGCGCGACTTCGCAGCGGCAACCAAAAAGTACAAACTCTCCGGCACGAAAACCTGGTTCGGCCAGAAGGTAGCCTGGTTCGACGCTGGCAAGCTGAAGGGCGTGCGGCTGGGAGTAATTGGGGAGTAGATTGCCTGTGTAGGGACGGCCGCGATCATCGCCCATCACTGGCGAGCTGAGCGACCCTGCTTGGAACCCAGAACTCGGAACTGCTACCATCGCCTTCAGTGTCCGCTGCCAAAGACAATCCCAACTTGCACCTAAAAGACCGCCTCGTCTCCGCCGCCCCGGTCGAGGACGATTCCTCCTTCGAGCTCAAGCTTCGTCCGCAGCGCCTCCAGGAATTCATCGGCCAGAATAAAGTCAAAGAGAATCTCGACATCGCCATCCAGGCGGCAAAGTCCCGCGGCGAGGCGCTCGACCACGTCCTGCTCTACGGGCCGCCCGGCCTCGGCAAGACGACGCTGGCCAACATCATCGCCAACGAACTCGGCGCCGCCTTCCAGCAGACCTCCGGCCCCACGTTGCAGATCAAGGGCGACCTGACCGCGATCCTCACCAATCTCCGCGACCGCCAGGTGCTGTTCATCGATGAAGTCCACCGCCTGCAGCCCGCGCTCGAAGAGATCCTCTACTCCGCGCTCGAAGACTACAAGCTAGACATCATGATCGGCCAGGGCCCGTCCGCGCGCACCCACACCATGGACGTCAAGCCCTTCACCTTCATCGGCGCCACCACGCGCGCCGGACTGCTCTCCGCGCCCCTGCGCTCGCGTTTCGGTCTGCTGCTGCGCCTCGAGTTCTACACCCACGACGATCTCCGCGTAATCGTCGAGCGTTCCGCCGAGATTCTAGGCGTGAGCATCGATCGTCCCGGAGCCATCGAAATCGCGAGCCGCTCCCGTGGAACGCCCCGCATCGCCAACCGCCTGCTGCGCCGCGTCCGCGACTACGCCCAGGTGCGCGCCGCCGGTTCCATCGACCTGCCGACCGCCCAGTCCGCGCTCAGCATGCTCGAAGTGGACCGCCACGGCTTCGACGAAGTCGATCGCAAACTCCTGCTCACCATCATCGAGAAGTACCAGGGAGGCCCCGTGGGCTTGAATACGCTAGGCGCAGCGCTCGCCGAGGAACCCGACGCCATCGAAGAAATCTACGAGCCCTTTCTGATCCAGATCGGCTTTCTAAATCGCACGCCCCGGGGCCGCGTAGCCACCCAGCTAGCCTATGAACATTTCGGAATCACTCCCAACCGCCGCCAAAGCTCCCTTTTCTAGAGATAGTGGAGAGACGGGCCCCCTCGCCCGTCCAAGCGCCCCCGTTTGACTTCCACCACCCCATCTGCGTTAATCGCTATTCGTCATCATCCCCGCAGCAACGCAGCACGTACTGGAGGAATCATGCGCGAAGTAATCGCCACCGAGCAGGCCCCGAAAGCCATCGGCCCGTACTCGCAGGCCATTCGAGCCCAAGGCCTGATCTTTACTTCCGGACAGGTAGCCATCGATCCCGCCACTCAGCAGGTAATCGCCGGCGACGTAAGCGCGCAGACCGACCGCGTGCTCAAAAACCTCGCTGCCATCTTGCAGGCCTCGGGCAGCACCCTGGAGAAGGTTCTGCGCTGCACCGTCTTCCTCAAGAACATGGGAGATTTCGCCGCCATGAACGAAGTCTACGGCCGCTACTTCAAGCAGGCGCCCCCGGCGCGCTCCACCGTCGAAGCAGCCCGGCTTCCGAAAGACGTCCTGGTTGAAATTGATGTGATCGCGCTGGCTTGAACAGAACTGGCGTGAAGAAGCTAAACGTGGAGAACGTTGTAGAAAAATAAGAAGAGAGGCATTATGAAAACAGTCATCCTTGCCATCACACTACTCGCGCTGACCAGCCTGGCCATCGCCCAGACGGCTCCAGCTCAGAAGGCAGCGGCGAAGCCAGCCACCGCCGGGCCCACCAAGATCACCGGCGAGCCCACCAAAACCGCCAGCGGCCTCGAATACTGGGACATCAAAGTTGGCACCGGCGCGGTCGCACAGAGCGGACAGCACGTCAAAGTCGATTACACCGGCTGGCTCACCAACGGAAAGAAGTTCGACAGTTCGGTCGGGACCGGCCGTCCGTTTGATTTCACGCTGGGCGCCAGCCAGGTCATCAAGGGATGGGACGAAGGTGTCGCCGGCATGAAGGTCGGTGGCAAGCGCCAACTGCGCATTCCGCCCGACTTGGCCTACGGAGAAAAGGGTTATCCGGGGGTCATTCCCGCCAACTCAACCCTGATTTTCGACGTGCAACTGGTAGATGTGAAGTAGCTCGCGTGGGAAACCTGCGTAGGGACGGCCGCCCCCGGCCGTCCAAGCCGAGCGAAGCTCGGCAGATGCGGCTCCCTTCGACCTCGCTCAAGGCGGGCTCTGTCCGGGGCTTTGTCCAAGCAGACAAAGGCCCGCAGGATTGCCACATCTCTGCGGGCTCTGATCTTCTATGCCTTAATCACTTTGCCGCTGCGCAGACAGGAAGTGCAGACGCGAATGTGTTTGGTAGCGGCTCCCACCTTGGCGTGAACCGGCCGCAGATTGACGTTCCAGCGCCGTTTACTCACATTGTGAGCGTGGCTGATGGTATTTCCGAACTGCGGCCCCTTGCCGCAGATATCACAAACTCGTGCCATAACTCTGAAGTCCTTCCAGGCCCGTTGCCGAAACCTAATCTTACAGGAATCCAGCGGATTTCGCCAAAGCGGAAAAGCCGCGCGCACTACGCGGCCTTGCCGATCACCGGCTGCGCGCAATGGCTGCAGCGCCGCGCATCGATCGGAATCTCGCTCAAGCATTCCGGACACTTCTTGGTGGTCGGATCCGCCGGCGCAGGATCCTTGCGCATCCGCGCCACCAGCGCATTCACCGGCGTCACCACAAAGAAATAAACAGCTGCGGCAATCAGCAGAAACGACACCACGGCGTTGATGAAAAGGCCCACGGGAAACGGGGTCCCGTGAATCGTGTAATGAATCGCAGAAAAATCGGGTTTGCCCACGATCGCCGCAATGAAGGGTGTTAACAAGTCTTCGGTTAGCGCCTTGACCACGCCGCCAAAGGCCGCGCCAATCACTACGCCCACCGCCATATCCACCACATTCCCGCGCAAAATAAACTGCTTAAAGCCGGATAACATTACGTTTCCCTCCGCCCACCGGAATGGCCGACAATGTGAATGCTAAGTGGCCCCCGCTCAAGGTGCACATGACAATGACAACAGGAAGTTTGGGAAGCAAGTCCAGAGAATTGCATGACGCGCAGTCTCAGATCCGCATCGGCATCACAATATACCGGTACTTGTAATCCTCGGCTTCCGCTGGACGAAGCTGGCCGGCGGACTGGGCATCCTTCAACTCCAGTTTCACGTCGCACGAACCAGTCGCCTTGATGAAGTCCGTCAGGTATTGCGCGTTGAATCCGATCGCCATCGGCTCACCGTCATAGGCGACTTCGATGGAATCCTCCGACTCGCCCGTCTCAGTCGACGATGCGGAAATCTTCAACTCCCCTTTCTCCAGACGCAGCTTCACGGCGCGCGATCGCTCATCGGCGAACTGCGCTACGCGCGCGATCGCGGCTCCCAGTTCCTCGCCATGCAGCGTGATCGACTTGGAGATGTCCTTCGGCAGCACCGCTTCGTAGTTGGGGAACTGGCCTGTCAGTTGGCGCGACGTCAGCAAACGTGGACCCACGCGGAAGAACAGCGTGGACTCGTCCTTGGCAAAGTCGATGGTCTCGACATCGGAATCGAGCAGCGATTTCAACTCGTCCATCGCCTTCTTCGGAATCAGCGTCTTCATCTCGCCCGAAACGCCTTCAAACTTCTCTCCCGTGCGCTCTATGTGCGCCAGGCGGTGGCCATCGGTCGCAACCATGGTGATCGATTCCGGCTTCAGCACCATCAGTGCCCCATTCAGCGTGTAGCGCGACTCCTCGTTGGCAATGGCGAATCCCGTCTTGGCAATCATCGACCGCAGCACAGCCGCGGGAATTTTGATCACTCCCGCCGATGGAAACACCGGCAGGCTCGGGAAATTCGACTTCGCCATGCCCACCATCTTCGTGTTGGACCGTCCGCAGCGAATACTGACCCAGTGGTTCTCGAGCAACCGGATGGCGATGTCGGCGTCGGGCAGCAGTTTCACGTAGTCATAAAGCTTGCGCGCCGGAATCGTGCATGCGCCTTCCTTTTTTACCTTGGCGTTGCACGATGTACGCAGGCTCAGGTCGAGGTCCGTCGCTGTCAGCGACAATTTATCCCCCGCGGCCTCGAATAAATAGTTGGAGAGGATGGGAATCGTAGTCTTGCGCTCTACCACGCCTTGAGTGGCTGTCAGTTCGCGAAGGAGCTCAAATTTGCTGACCGTAATTTCCATGGTCGTTGTGGCGACGGCAGGGGCGGTTTCCACCGGCATATTGGGTCTCCCGACTCTACTTCTGTTCTCTTCTTATATCAAATACAAAAGCAAGAAAACCAGTAGTAACCGTAGGCGCTTCGGAGAAGTGGAAAACGGGTCCAGGTCCCTGCGGTTCAGTGGCTTCCAAATCGACCCTTCATGTGAACAATTACTCCCCGCCTTAGCGGAGGCCATGGCAACCGATGGACCGTTCTCCAGTTTCTGTCCCGTCTCGCACAACTTCCACAAACACTCCACAGCCAGAGGGCAGGAAGAACGGTCTGAAGAGTGGAAAAGCCGGTGGAAACCGCTATCTACGCGCCCAATTGCTCGGTAAGTTTATTGAGCAATCTGTTCAAATCCTTGTCGTCCTTGCGGACCCTTTCAATCTTGTCCACCGAATGCAGGACCGTTGTATGGTGCTTGCCGCCGAACTGGCGCCCAATTTCAGGCAGGGAAGCTTCTGTCAGGTGCTTGGCCAGGTACATCGCAATCTGCCGCGGATACACGATGGAACGTGAATTATTCTTCGCCTTGATTTCCACCAGGCGCAAGCCAAATTGCTCGGCTACCGCCTTCTGAATGGATTCAATCGTGACCTTACGGGCCTGCGAATCGATGAAATTCTTCAAAACCTGCTGCGTGTAGGGAAGCGTAATGTCCGCCCCGATCAGCGAAGAGTGCGCCACCAGCCGGATCAATGCGCCTTCCAGTTCGCGCACATTCGACCGGATGTTCGAGGCGATAAACAATGCCACATCCGTAGGCAACGTCACCCGTTCCTGCTCCGCCTTTTTTTGCAGGATGGCGACTTTCGTCTCCAGATCGGGCGGCTGAATATCGGCAATCAGGCCCCACTCGAACCGGCTGCGCAAGCGATCCTCGAATTCCGCCAATTCCTTCGGCGGACGGTCGCTGGCGATCACGATCTGCTTCATCGACTCGTGCAGCGCATTAAACGTGTGGAAAAATTCTTCCTGCGTGCGCTCTTTCTGTGCCAGGAACTGGATGTCATCCACCAGCAGCACATCCACCGTCCGGAATTTATCCCGGAAGCTGATCATCTTGTCGTACCGCAGCGAGTTGATCATCTCGTTGGTGAACTTCTCGCTCGACAAGTAGCAGATGGCCGCCTGCGGTGTCCGCCGCTTGATCTCATGCCCAATCGCCTGCATCAGGTGAGTCTTGCCCATCCCGACGCCCCCGTACAGGAACAGCGGGTTGTAGGCTTTCGAAGGCCGCTCCGCCACCGCCTGGCAGGCCGCGTGCGCGAACTGATTTCCGCTGCCGATGACGAACGCGTCAAACGTATAGCGCGGATTCAGTTGCGCGGCGCTGTCCCAGTCGAACCGCCCCTGGGCCGGATGCAACCCCGCCGGCGCCGGCTGCGAACTCGTACCAGCATTCGGACCGCTGCTCGGACTATGAGCCGACAGCCCGCCGTTATGCCGGATTGGCGTGTTCGAAGGATCGTCCTCGGCGGTAACGAATTTCACATCCTCGTATCCGAGCCCAAGATTGTCCACCGCTTCCTGAATCAAATCTGCGTATTTGTCGCCTACGTGACGGAACTCGGCGGTCGGAACGCGCACGAATAGAACTTTATTGCTGGTGTGGCTGTAGCGCGTCGGCTTCAACCAGGTGTCGTAGGAGTGCCGGTTGATTTTCTTTTCCAGGGCGTCAAGGATGCGCACCCAAGGATTCGGGACGATAGCAGAACTGGTGAGAGACATTGTTTACCAGAAATCGAAAGCGCCGGCGTAAAAACGTCCGGGAAAAACCAATCTTGAAATTATGAGTTCTTCTTTTACTGCAGAGCAGCTTATGTCTTGCAGTACGGGTTGTCGTTGAAATTTATTACGAGACGAACGGCATACTAGCACAAAAAAATGGCGGCGTCGGTGTATTGCAACAAAAAAATTCCGCGCGAGCGCCATATCGAATCGCAATTTTATTGCACTGTCAAGTGTCGAGAGACTAACTGCCACGCAAACTGTGCAGTGGAGGAAAGCTGGTGTGGGGACGGGCGACCTCGATCGTCCCGCCGAGCGCAGCTCGACAACTACGAAACCGTCCGGCGTTCTCGCTTCTCTGGCCCCGCCGTCTTGTAATTCCCGGGATACACCACCACCGACCGTCGTCCGCCCTCGCCGTCACTTTCGGTGCGCAAATCTTTTTCCTCACGCAGCGCCAGATGCACGATCCGCCGCTCCCGCGATGACATCGGCCCGAACCGGTACGGCTCGCTCGTCCGCCGCACCTGCTCCGCCGCCACCCGCGCCGCCAGCTGCAACTCATCGATCCGCATCGCCCGGAAGTTCTTGCAGTCGAACCAGATCTTCTCGTGCTCGTTGCCCTGCAGATGCAGCACCTCCGACGCCAGCAGCTCAAACGACCGCAGCAACTCGCCACTCCGCTCCAGCAATAGCCCCGAATCCGGCCCCGCGAACTCCACCAGAATTTCCGGATGTTCCCACTCGCGGTTCTGCGCGATCGGCGGATCCACCGTGATCCTGTACTTCAGCTTGAAGCCGCCATTCGAAATAACGGCCTGCAGAAATTCCCCAATCTGTCTAGCAGCAGCAACCTTATCTGTGATCGGCATAGTAAGTTCTCAGCTGTTAGCTCTTGGCCCTTTAGCTCTTAGTCTTCAGGAATCCGGCGGCCCTCCGCCTCGTCATCTTTCCCGCTGCTCAGCCGTCGCCAGACAAAATTTCCTGACGGCCGAAGCCAAAAGCTAAGAGCTAACAGCCAAAAGCCTATTTCTCTTTCTTCCTCGCCCGCTTCTCCATCATCTCGCGCATTTCGCGGCCGAGCGATGTGCGATTCATCACCGCCTGCTGCACGATCCCGATCAACTGCCCCGCGGACCAGTACAAGCCCAACCCGGCCGGCAAGTTCCAGCTCATGATGCCCAGCATGCCCGGCATCATGATGTTCATCATCTTCTGCTGCGCCGGATCCATACCCGCCTGCGGCGTCATCCGCTGCATGATCAGCATGGTCACGATGATCGCCACCGGCAGAATGTGCCACGGATCGGGCGCCGAAAGATCGTGAATCCACATCCACGGCGCATGCCGCAGATCCATCGCGACGTTGAGCATCCGGTAGTACGCAAACAGAAACGGCATCTGAATCACCAGCGGCAGACATCCACCCGCCGGATTCACGCCTTCCTTTTTATACAGCGCCGAAATCTCTTCGTTCATTTCGGCTTTACGCGGATCACGCAGACTGTATTTCTTGTACTTTTCCTGGATCGACTTGATCTGCGGCGCCACCCGCTGCATCTTCAGCATCGACTTCATCTGCGTCAGCCGCAGCGGCAGCAGCGCCAGATTGATGACCAGCGTCTGCAGCAGGATCGCCCAGCCCCAGTTCGAGACGATGTGAATGTGCATCCACTTCAACCACAGAAACAGCGGCCGCGCGATGATTCCCAGCCAGCCGAAGTCGATGATCGCCCGCAGATCCGGTTCCGCGCCCGTGATGCCCGGCACCGCCACCGATTGCAGATCCGACAGCGCCTTCGGGCCCACATACAGCCGCCCATCGCTTGCGCCCTTCACGCTGCCGACCGCCGCGCCCAGCACGTCCACCTTGTCCATCTGCTTCGTATCGGACCCGCCATGCGGAATTTCAATGGCGTTGCGCAGCGTCACCATCGCCGCGTTCTGCGGATCCTGCGGCAAAAAAACCGCCGCGAAATACTGGTCCGACATTCCCGCCCAGTGGAACGGTCCCGGCAGCGTCCCGCCCCCGCTGATCTTCTTGATCGCCAGCCGCTCGACCTTGTTGTCGTACTGGTACATGATCTGGCCGGTCGCGTACTGTGGGCCGGTCGTATCGCTGCCAAACCCGGCCGGCCACATCGGAAACGCCGTAACCTGCGCCCCCTTCACTTCGACCGAAGTCCGCACCCCGACCACATAGCTGTCGCGATCGAACGTGAAGCTCTTCTCGACCGAGACGTCGCCGTCGTCATAAACAAACTTAATTTCCGGTGGAGCGACGGGCGTCCCCGCCCGTCCACCGTCAGCACCAGAAGGAGTGCGAGAAAAAGACGAATCGGGTCCCTGAGAACTCGTAGTCGCCACATACAGCGCCGAGTTCACCTTGTTCCGCAGCGTCTCGTCATACGTCCACAACGTCAGCGGATACCCGTACTTTTCAGCCGCCGCGCTATTCACCATTTCCAGCGGACCGCCTTTGTCGTCGGTGTACTTCTTCAGTACCCACGACTTCACCCGCCCACCGCGATTGGTGAACACGATCCGGTAGTCGTCGTTTTCAATCACCGTCTCCGACTCGCTCGCCGCCTGCTGCGGAGCCGATGCCGCCGCCTTCTTCTTCCCGGATGCGCCCGGCGCCCTCACAACCGCAGCACCAGTCGCCATCGGGGTTGGCAAAGGAAGCTGCGCCGGATTCTGCGCCGGCGCCTGCGAAGTCTCCGGTTTCGCCGCAGGCTGCGGCCCAAACTTCTTCAATAGCGGCTGGAACAGCAGGATGACCAGGAACGTCAGCGCAAACACCACCAACAGCCTGCGCTCCATCCCGGGTTCTTGTTGAGGATTCTTAAATTCGGCCAAATCAGTCGCTCATCTCTTTGTTAGTGGCACCACAACCCACGTAGGGACGGCCGCCCCCGGCCGTCCTGCCGAGCAAAGCTCGGCAGCGTATCACGGCATCGTGGGTGCCCCACTCATTCGCGCTTTTTGCGAATGAGTGGCATCCCCCAAAGCATCCTTCACCACCGGATCCAGCCCGCCCTTCGCCAACGGATGACACCGCAACACCCGCCAGGCCGCCATCATTCCCCCGCGCATCGCGCCATAGCGCTCGACTGCTTCCATAGCGTATTCCGAACAAGTAGGCACATAGCGGCAAGCTGGCGGAAACGCCGGCGAAATCCACCGTTTATAAAGTCGCAGCAGCCCGAGCGTCAGAGACTTCATTTCTTCATTTCTCCATCAGCTTTTTCGCGATCGCATCCAACGCCCGGCCCACTTCTTCGAGCACCACCGAAAATTCCAAAGTCAGCACCGATTTCTTCGGATTGATCACCACATCCACCGCGCCCGTGCCCTGCAGCACCGAACGCCGCAGCCGCACCGCTTCGCGCAGCCGCCGCTTGATCCGGTTCCGCTCCACCGCGCCGCCCAGCACGCGTCCCACGGTGAAGCCGACGCGCGCCTGATTCTCCCTAAAAACGCCCTCCGGCGCGCCCTCCGCCTGCCGCAGATAAAACACGGTCATGTGCGGGGAAAAGTGCCGCCGCCCCAGCTTGTACACGCGATCGAAGTCGGAATGTTTCAGCAACCGCCCCGAACGAGAAAAGCCACGCGGAAAGGCGCCGCCCGCCTTCGCCGCGGGTTGCTCTACCCTCCGCTTCGGAGCGTCGGCGCTCACCAGCTCACAATCCTGCACAATAGTTAATGATAATGGTAATGACGGCCTCTGCTGTCCGTCGCAGGAAAACTAATCGCGGAAACCCGGCGCCACTGAAACACGCTTGCGCCCCTTGGCTCGGCGGCGCGACAGCACTGCGGCCCCGCTCTTGGTCTTCATGCGAGTCCGGAACCCGTGCTTCTTCGAGCGCCTGCGCCGGTTGGGTTGAAATGTACGTTTCGGCATCGAAAATCCCTTGCTCCTGATTGAATCAACTGACTTGAGGCAAACCGTAAGTATAAATGACGGTGAGCGCCCCCGGCAAACGCCTCCGGGGTACTTGTACAGCGACGGCAAAATGCTCCCTCCCCCCTTCGGAGCCATGTCCGCTTATAAAAGTTGATCTGTAGGGGCCGGGGCGCGGGGCGGGGCGGGTGAGGCTAGCGCGACTCAAATAGTCTTCCCCAATGAGATATAATGCATTTGTATCCACATCGTCTCCACTTGGGTCGCAAGCTGTTCGCTTCCTATCTGGGAGGAGATGAGGTTCGGTACGCCATTTTCAAGAGGAGCCGCAGACACCTGCTCCTCCAGAGGAGGCAATATGCCGACTTCCACCTTTTCGGTGGATCCGCGGGAAACTCTTCCCATGTCGGTCGAGAACATGACTTTCATGCTCGACCGTCTCCACCGTGACTGCTCTCCACTCCAGTACATCCGCGAACTCACCCAGAATGGCATCGAGGCAATCGAGGCGCTAGCTCCCAGTAGAGGTGAAATTATCTGGGATGTGGATTGGAATCGTTTTGCGCTGACCCACACGTACAAGCTTGCCGTCGTTGACACGGGCGTAGCGATGACTGGGGAGGAGATGGTTCTTTATATCAACAGGCTCTCGTCGTCGATCCATGCCCAATCCATGGAAGAAAATTTCGGGGTCGGTGCAAAGATCGCTGCCGTGCCCCGCAATCATGCAGGGATTATTTACTTGAGCTGGAAAGACGGCTGCGGCTACATGATCCACGTCTGGCGCGATCCAGCGACTGGCGTTTATGGATTGCGGCGCTTTGAGCGGCCAGACGGCAGCGCAGAGTACTGGACCCGCGTCGAGGATGCCATTAAGCCGGAACAAATCGATAAACACGGCACGATGGTCATTTTGTTAGGCAATCAGGAGGAGGAGAACACAATGCAGGCGCCTCCTGGCACAGCGATGCCGTCTCGCTGGATTTTGAGATACCTCAACAGCAGGTATTTCCGATTTCCTAAGGGAATTACAGTCAAGGCGCGAGAGGGCTGGGAGCTGCCGAAGGGTGACTCGCACAATTTTTTGCGCACTGTGACAGGCATGAAAGCGTGGCTGGACAAGAACTGTACAGATCACGGCGCGCAGGAACTATCGGGCGGGACCGCCCGCTGGTGGATTCTCAACGAGAAGCTCGATCTCGACGCCGGTCATCACGTAAGCGGGGGCCACATGGCCGCGCTGTACCAAGACGAGTTGTATGACATGCAATCCGGGCGTGCAGGGGTGGCGCGTTTACAGGCGTTCGGTGTTATTTTTGGCCACCAGCGCGTTGCGATTTACGTAGAACCCCGGAATGGAACCGGCAATAGCGTCGTGTCCAATACCGCGCGAACTACGTTGTTGTTGAACGACGAGCCTTTGCCCTGGGCTGAGTGGGCGGCCGAATTCAGGAACGCACTGCCCGAGCCTATCAAGCGACTCGTAGAGGAACTCAGCGCAACTTCTTCCGGCAGCGACCACAAGCTATCGATCCGCGAAAGGCTTAAGCAGATCATGGATCTGTTCAAGCTCACTCGCTATCGCCCGGTCAAAACGGGGACCGCCACAGTGGATGACCAGCTCGGCCTTGGTGGTCTCGCCGCGGATAGCGAAGAGAGGCAAAATTCCACAAAGCCTCGAAAGAGCGGTGGTGGTGGTGGTGGTGGAAGGGCTGGGGATATCTACGCGCTCTTTCAAGCGATGGTCGGGGACGCCGCGCAAGAACTTAAAAGCCCCGTTCCAGAGCCTTTAGTGCGGTGGATCTCCGTCAAGGAAGGAACGCGCACCGCGCCCGACCTGGAAGATCGAGCCGCAAAATATATCCCTCAACAAAACCTATTGATGATCAATGCTGATTTCCGCGTATTTTCCGATATGGTCGAGCGTTGGGCACAAAAGTACTCGCATGTTCCCGGTGCGCACCACGTAATCGAATCCGTGGTTCGAGAATGGTTCGAGCAACAGTTGATAGAGACGATCATGGGCAGTTTTGCCCTTCGTGGGTCGCCCCAGTGGACCATGCAAGACCTGGAGAAATTGTGGAATGAGGAGGCGCTCACTGCCGCGGTGCTGCCTCGTTACCATGTGGACGTAAACGTGAAACGTGCGCTCGGAGCCAAGATCGGGTCGCTTAAAGACCAGGGTGTGGGGGCGTAGTTACCACAATGGAGTAGCGGTCCCCAGACGGTTAAGGAGTCAACCATGCGCCGAGTTCTCGGAATCAGGGCAGTTCCGGAGGGATTCTACTGGGCTGTTGTCGAAGGCAGCGCTGATGCTCCGATTCGTAGTGCCAGCGATCGAGTCATATTTCCTGCGTCATACACCGAACCCGCTGCTCTTTCCTGGTGCCGGGAGCGGCTGCATCATTTGATTGACAGCTATAAGCCACTGCTTGTAGCTGTTCGGTTCCCGGAAGCTTTCGCGAAAGCTGCGAGTACGGACAGTGCTCGCCGACGAAATCGTGTCGAGGGGGTCCTCCTCGAAGGCGCGAACGCAAGAGGATTGGCCGTTCACACCGCCGCGATGGCTACTATGAGCAAGAACTTGGGTGTGAAATCGGCCAAACTGCTGTTGACGGACAAATCACTTAGAGGGCTTGATTGGTCGGGACAAAATGATAATGCCAAGGAGGCCATAATGGTTGCTGTGTGTGGGTTGGAGGGCTAACGTGCAGGTCGACGCAACAGTTCGGTACGAAAGGCTGCAGGAAATCGGCATCGGTCAAGGTATGAATTCCAAGGTTTACCTGGCGACTGACGCACAATTTAGTGGCAACATTGCTGTGAAGGAGATTCCGAAAGTCACGTTCGGAAACACAGTAGGTGACTACTACCGCGAAGCGGAGCGCATGTTTGCAGCGGCCCACCCTAATGTCGTTCCAGTGCACTATGCGGGTGAAGCTGGGAGTCTCATCTGCATCGCAATGCCGTACTTCAGTCGCGGGTCACTAGCCGCGCGCATAACTACCGGCCCACTCACTCCGCGTGAGGTCGTTCGCATCGCCCAAGGTGTCTTGAGCGGATTAGCAAGAGTACACAATTCGAGTCTCCTGCATTTTGACATTAAGCCGTCAAACGTCTTGTTCGATGACCATGACAATCCACTTCTGGCCGATTTCGGCCAATCTAGGCATGTGGGAACCAGCGGAGTCGTTGCTGTGCCCCACATGTACTCCAGAGCGATGCCGCCGGAGACGTTGCTGACCGGCACAGGAGGCGTGCACTCGGATATCTATCAGGCCGGATTGCTGCTGTATCGAATGTGCAACGGCGACCGGCACTACCAGGACCAGGTAACACAGCTGTCAGCGACAACGACAGAACGCCAAATAACCAAAGGACGGTTTCCAGATCGTTCCAGTTTCCAACCACACGTGTCGAAGCGGTTAAGAACCATCATTCGAAAGGCCCTGCGCATAAATCCAGGTGAACGTTATGCTTCCGCCATCGATTTTGCTGACGACCTCGCGCGATTGCCAATTGTCTTGGATTGGATGATGAAAACATCCCCGTCGGGTCTGGTCGAGTGGCACGCAGTACGGCCAGGTCAGAGTGGCCTTATCGTTCGGCGTGTGCCGCTAGGGAATGGGAGATTGGATGTCGAGGTTTTCACAGAAACCTCTGGAATAAGGAGGGCCAAAAATCGTGCTGGCCTTTGGAAAAATGGCCTTAACGAGGTGGAGTGTGGGATGCACCTCTTTGATGTTTTTTGCGGCCTTTAACAAGTTGTAGTCCTTGTCCAACAGATCGCCAATGAAATTCCCCGATCCTGTCCGATGCCGACTTGATCCGAGCGGGAAGACATTTACTGCAGAATGGATTCTCTCTGAAACTGAGAGACGTAACGGCCATTTCGTTGCCACAATAGCGGCATAGCTGAATTCTTTCCAACACGAAAGGAAGCGCTGCGTAATTCATGTACATAGTAGTATACTTCAAACTTCTCATGTGTCAACAACTGTTGACTACACCCAAGGGAGATCAAGAGAACTGTTTTTGTGAACTGGAAGAAGAATCTCGGAAAGCAAATCAAGGAAGCTCGTGAGCGACTGGGGCTTTCACAAGACCAGCTCGCAATGGCAACGAAGCTGTCCAGGCAAACCATCAATCTTTGCGAGAATGGTCGACGTGGTACTTCTTTACCTGCATTCGCACGGCTCGCATTTGAACTCAAAACGGTGTTTAACATCTCCGGATACCGGATTCGCGTACAACGAGGGGAGACCAAACAAATCCCGCAGCAGTTTTGTCTACCTTTTGGAAAAACTCGGACGTATGAAAGTACAACACTTAAAATTCACCCGACCAAAGCTCGGTTGACAATCGAGGCATCGGTGAAACGAGTCGTTTTCTGAGAGTGTTTGCCTTATTTACCCCTTAAAGCGACTAGTACCCTGTGAAAAGCGTGAGCGTGCGTTGGCATATTCCTCCCACGTGTTGTTTTTGTAGTCTAACTGTAATGGTGGGCGATGCCCCGTCACTGAAAATGCGGCCAACTCTGCCAGCGTCTACCAATGCCTCGGATGCGGGTCGACCTCCGCGGTCGGCGAGGGGCCGTCATATCGGCAATTGAACGGTTGTATTCTGGGCCAATCGGCGATAATCATCAAGTCGGGAGCGATGTTTGAATGGAACTTGAACGCAAAGATCTTTTAGCATGGCAGCGACTTTCCATGTGCCGAAATCTCGATGAGTTTCGAGGCTTGAGGCTGATTCTCGCTCCGGAATTGTCGCGGTGTTTTTCGCCAGCCGTTCACGAGGGCCAGCGACGCCCTTATGGGGCAGTGATCGGTCGCGATGACAATCCCGGTGGTTTAGGGGATCTTTCGGACATGGCTAACCAGGAGGAGTTGAATTGCGCTGCTGATGGCGTCAACCTAGTTACCTACTGCGCAAAAGGGAAACCCAAGCGGCTGCTGAGATTAGCCGACCCACTCAACACTCAGGAGGCCTGTTCCGCTTTAGCGTCGCGTTTGGATGGTGTAGTGGTCCGAGTGGACGCAGCTGGAATGATTTGGGTCGCCTCCTCTGATTTCGTGACGACGATAGATGATAGGAATGGGTGGACTCGTCCTTCCGTAGAGAGAGTCGCACGTGAGATAGCAGAATTGACCCCCACCGCCGACTTTAACACTTTGGCTCGCCTCGTTCGATTGACATATTCTCATTTCAGTCCGCGCAGAATTGGCACGACCTTTCTGAACCTGCTGACTGACGAGGACAACCGGGCCCACCAGACTGCTGGTGAGTCGATGGTAGCACTTGGACTTAACGTTCGAAACATCGATGACTGGCCGGTTATCGAACATCAACTACGACACATTGACGGTGCGACAGTCGTTGATAGGAGTGGAAGCCTGCTTAGAAAGGGAGTGATGCTTGAGGCCTCGCAAGCCGCGCTCGCAGTAGGTACGGAAGGGGGAGCCCGTCACAACTCGGCATGCAGGCACACTTACGACAGGCCAGATTTGCTGGCGTTCGTAGTGTCTGCCGACGGGCCAGTTACTGTTTTCTCAGATGGTATTCGATCGTCAGCGCTGGTCTTACCCGACAGCAAATTGCCGTGGAATCCCAGTGGCGGCGAGATGTGGACCAACGAGAAACATTGCCCCAACTGCGGGGTTAAGCTGACCGTGCGCAAGACGGTACTCTACGGCTTGCGAACGCCGGAAGAAGGCAATTGCCCCATTTGTAAGGCAGAAGCTGCGTCAGTCCACGGGTGGCAGGTTGAAATCGGACTGATAAAAGACGCGATTAGTATTGAGCGCATACGTGAATTTCGGCGAGGGGAGGTTGCGCACGGTTGAGATTGCGTTCAGCGGGATGCTCAACTCAGGCTCCTGACGTTCACCTGTTTAACCACATCACTAACAACACCGACCAATTTCGCCAGCGCCAGCCAGTGTCTCGGGTGCGGTCGGCATCCTTGGCGAATGCGGCTTCCGTATGCGCATGTCACGCCGATTGCTTTTGCAATAGCCGTGCCCGACACTTGTGCGAGCAGCGGCTGGATTGTCTCAGAATAGAGCTGTTCAGTGAGCCATGCCGGTTGGCTCGATGCTTTCCAGGAATGCCACGAGATGGCATTGCGACGTTGAGTATTGCTCCGCTTTGCTTGCGCTTGAGGGCCGTGTGCAGTGAGGCGCCCAACCCTAGCAACATCCGCCATACGTCCGGTGGCTGTCTCAATTCTGCAATTTCCACAACGAGTGTTCCCATGTTGAATCGTTTTCCCGCATTCCCGACAAATATCCTCTCTGTGAGGCGGTTGTGTTGTGACGGATTGTGCCACACCGCCTTGGGCACATCTTTTCCGACTCTGGGTGAGCCGCGTCGGAAGAATCTGATTTCCAACAGAATTCCTGCGCGGTGAGCTCCACAGTGTTTGGGCCAGCCATTCCGCCACTGGTGCGACTGCACGGCCCCACATAGGGGCAGTCTCCGATAGGCGCACAGCAAGTGACGCAGTGAGGCGACAATTCCCGTCCGGACGCTCCGAGAACCACTCGCGCTTAAGTGGATCACGCGTGATCCAGTCCAACAAATAGGCATCAACTTGGGGTCGCACGGCTTCCATGAGATCGCACGCCAAGCTATCTCGCGCGGCGATATCGAGGTGAAGAACACCTAGCCCCGGATCGAGGCCGAGAGCGGCGGCTGCTAGACGGGACTCCGATTGAAGGAGCCCGTAGAGATAATTCAGGATGGCATTGGGCGGGTTCACCGCAACCCGGGGAGAGCCGGTAAGAGGAGAGAACCGTGTTCCAAAAACACGCCAGTGATCCGGCACTCGTGGATCATCCTTCTTGGGAAAACTGATAGGGAGATTGCGCCATACTGACCAATAGGCAGCGGCAGCCCGTGCTTCAACTAATCGAATTCTCTCTAGCGTGTCAGCATCGGGCAATTCTGTGCGCCAACAAGAAATCGTCTTCGCGCTCGTATCTGAGAGCAGTCTGCGACGGGCCACTTGTTCTTGTCCCGCAAGCTTCTTGTCGATCAGTTCCCGTGCAATCTCGATCCCGATTCCCGACTGCCCTGCAAGCGCCTGAGCACGTCTGAGTCGCGCATCTGAGGAACGGACGGGACCTGTGACACAGAGCACCTTGCCTCGGCGGTCAAGCATCACGAACGCTGCATCCTGATCGGCAAGCCAGCGCAGAGCGTCAAGCGTGATAAAGCCGTCGCTCCCGATTATGACCAGCCTCTTCAGGCCGTGATTTACGCGAGGCAAGCGGATTGTTCGACGCTCATCTGCTATTCCGTCATGCGCGAGCAGGTGGCCAGCGTTCACCTGGACGCGAATGCCATATCCGTTCAAGACGAGAACGCCAGATTTGCGGATGGCGTGCGAGTGCGGTAGGGTGTGCGAAGCTGCCATTGGAGTATCCTTCCGATGGTGGTCAGGGCTTGTCGTTCTGCTGATAACAGGCGGCAGGCCCGCTTACGATCTTAACCATTATAAATCAATAACATGCGAGAGCATCACAACCGCTCGACGCACATATCTAAGTGCTTACTCTCGCTGACTCAATAGCTTGGACTAGAATCCGAGCGCAGCGGAGGTGTGCGCATGGCTCGCGGGTATGGCAGTACTACAGATTTGTTGGCCTGCTGCCTACTGAGCATCTTCCTGCTTCCATTCGCGAGAATCAAGCGCTCCTTCGTTCTCCTGGCGGTCCTTGCTCTACTTCTTGGGTTGGCGGCTCACGGATGGAACATCATTGCAACGGCTTTCACCGAATCTCTTTCCGCCATAAACAAAACCGTCGGTGGGGTGCTATTCGGACTAGCAGTCCTTGTGGGAGTAGCTGCCATTGAATGGTCCAGGGACAAAAAGAGTGGCGTTGTGCAGAAAATATTTGAGGTTGCCGGAGTTGGCGTATTCGTTGGTATCGGAGTGTGGAGTTTGGTCTTTATGTACAAGGTCTTTATTGGTGTACCGTTCGAAGTCTATCGAGAAGCTAGGACAATAATAGAGGTTCCGGCGTCTCCCTTATTGCTAGTGCCTCCTCCGCCCGGATGGGATGTAAAGTATTCGTCGTTCCCAGTGAGTGAAAAGACAAAAATACTCCATGTGTCCATGCAATTTATGTTGTCCAGGGGAACTAAAAGGCCCACATTTTCGTTTCTAGACTCGTCTGATTCAATGGCTCGAAACATAAGATGGGCCATTGTTCTGTGGAATACAGAAGTCCCCGACGAAGCCAATTCCATACCAATATTTACCTATCCCGTTGATTGGCTGAAACCGCACCAGGAGAGCGGTGCTATAGAGATTTTGGGACAGGGCACGAATTTCAATACCGGTACCGTATTAATCGGCACAGCAGGTTTAGATTGCCCTAATTGCGATCCCGAGAGTTACATTTTGTATATCAAATGGGGCGAGAGTGGTTGGTATGCGAAAACAGACAAGCGTTGGAAAGGTCAACCTGTGCTTCCTGCTGATGGTCTTACTAGGGTGGGAAGGGAAATGTATTTCAAGAACCTCGTCGGCATAGTTCCGCAGACTAATAGAATTGCTATGGATGTCAAATGAGCACAAAGCGTGAATATACAGAAGGGCGGGGAGAAGTTTGAGCAAGCAATGAAACTTCTCTTTCGGACTGCCAAGAGGGTGTAAATAAAACTGTGTAAACGGCCATGGGAAGAAGAAAATAGGAGGACCCCATGGCAATCGACAAGAAGTTAATCGACCAACTGCTGACCAACTACAAGAAGCCCGAGGATATCA